>Ga0194132_10000014_pt1 | contig 268706 bp, 224 predicted proteins | sample TA2KigOf80mmetaG_FD_148612 | JGI IMG/M metagenome (GOLD analysis project Ga0194132, IMG submission 148612) | Freshwater microbial communities from Lake Tanganyika, Tanzania - TA2015054 Kigoma Offshore 80m | ecosystem: Environmental > Aquatic > Freshwater > Lake | place: Tanzania: Lake...
GGATCATAACCCGCTTCATTCTTCTACCCGACTCTGTTGATTCTTCCTTTCTTGTCAACCATTCAGCATTGCCTCTCTGCGAAGCAATCTCGGCCGCCGTCGCAGCCGAATGGGAGTACAAATCTACAACTCTTCTCTATTACAACCAAACCCTTTATCGGGTTTTTGGAATATTTTTTTGAGTTTCGTTATTCAAATGCATGACGATATTCAATGTGGATAACCCTCTAACTTGCTGATTAATGAGACTTTTTCGGGGATTTACCGGGCTTTTTCACAGTTTGGTTTGGCCCCATAGGTTTTTTTTCAACTTTTGATTTTACCGATACTTTAGGTGCTTCTTGTTGGTCTTTGTCATGTTTAGGCAATGCCTTTTCCGCTTTTACTACTTTTGCAGGCGCCTTTTTGGGAGCAGGTTTCTGTGGCTGTCTGCTTGATTTTTCCGCTTGCAAATAATTGACAGACTTATCCAGCATCATTTTCATACGAATGATTGACTCGGTTTTTTGCGTTACCTTGAAACCATTGTGAATGCGATAACCAATAATCCACAACACTTCATCTGCCGAGCATAAAACAAGCACCTTTCTTTTGTCTGCTATATTCATCTTCGCATTGGTCAAAAAATCACTCACGGTCATTGATCCATCCATACCAATCGGTGTTATTCTATCACCATCTCTCCAATGACGTATCACCAATTGCTCGGGTAACAAATCGGCATCGAAATATTCGATCAATGGATGCTCACCAAAGTTTACGCTTCTTGGATCGGCAATTTCACCTGTATATGAAATGCCATTGGACGTAAATTGACCAACCTTGTTTACAGGAACAAACAACTCAATAACTTGCTCGGGTCTGGAGAAAACCAATTCTTCTCTATCACGAATGACAAACAAATCTTTCGTGATATCCAATCTTCCACCTGCAGGGCCTTTTGCCATTGCAAGGATGGAATCAATAGCATGCATGGAAATAGGCTGCATGTGAAGATATGATCTCAGTGATGCTTGAATCAATTCCCCCTTTGCAAAGTCCTTGATTGAATCAAACATCCCTATTTGTATCGCAAAAGAATGTTTGGAAACTTCTCTCACACCCTGCTTCATAATATGAATGATTCGCTCAGCTATAAACTCTTGTGCCTCACGCATGAGTGTCGTCGTGCGATTCAATACGTCTGTCAATCCAGGAGAATAGTCAGAACGCAATAATGGCAGCAATTCATGCCTGATTTTATTGCGAGTGAAATTCAATGATGCATTTGATTCATCTTCTCTCCATTCAAGAGAACGTACTTTTGCATAGTGTTCAATTTCTTTTTTGCTGAGCCATAAAATGGGTCTGATATACGATAATTTTCTATCAATATCTCTTCTTGGTGGAATACCTGCCAGACCTGTGATGCCTGAACCTCTCATCAGATTCATCAATAATGTTTCTGCATTGTCTTCGGAATGATGTGCAGTGGCAATGACATCTGCATGTGCCACTTTTGCAGCTTTTTCAAAGAATTGATAACGCATGATGCGTGCGGCGACTTCGGTACCAAGGTTATATTCCTTGGCATATTGTGCCACGTCGGCTTGGGTATGATGAAAATGAAGTCCATATTTTGCAGCCAACTTCTTCACGAAAACTTCATCTTGCTGCGAAGCTTCGCCACGCAATAAATGATTGCAATGCGCAATATGTATGGTGCTCCAACCACACGTGCTTATCAATGCCAATAGATCAAGTAGGACCACTGAATCAATTCCTCCACTGACACCACATAGAATGGTCACCGGCTTTTTGATTCTGATTTCTTGCTCAAGAAATTGAATTGTCTTTTGCAATATTGGTTCAAGCTCTTTTTGAAGAGGATCCACCTTGGCTTTCGACATGGAATTACCCCAATTTTCCACTTTCTTGATTGGTGGAAAATCTTTTCCAACTTTGTCCAGAGGCAAAACTCTAGACTGCCCTTGCACCGGTTTTACATTTTTTTGAACAACCTTCACTTGCTCTTTGGTTTGCTCCTTTGTGACGTCCTTTTCTTTCTTTACTTGTACAGCAGTCGCAACAACGGTCTCCTCCGAAGCTATTGCGTTATATGTTTCAGTGGTTTGTTCAGGATTATCTTTATTTAGCTGTTTTTCCTGTAAAAGCTGAAGGCGCTTCAATTTTTTTCTTTCTTTCCATTCGCGAAGTCTTCTTTCTTTACGAGATAGCTTTTCCTCACCTGATTGAGATGCCGTCTCACCATTATGCGGAGCCTCAATATGCTTAATTTTAGATTTGATTGCTTCTTCATTCGAAGTTGCAGGAATTGCATCCTCGGTTTTCTTCTTTTTCTCTTTTGTAGCTCTGTCATTCGCAGTTACATTCTTGGGTTTTTTGCTTGATTTTTTCTCAGATACGATGGTTTTTGTTTGTTCATTTTTTATTGCCTTGTCAGCTGATTTAGCTTGCTCCATCCCGGATACATCTTGAATTATATCCGCTATTTTTTTGGATGTTTTCTTGACTGCTTTTTCAATCGGAGCATCACTTTTCAATGTGGTCTTTTTGGCTACCTTCGCAACTAGCCCTTTCGGTTTCGCAATCGAAACAGTCTTAATTTTCTTCGGCTCTTGAATCTGTACTTTGTTTTCTGCAGATGCACTTTCAGGTTGGGAAGCAACCTTCTTGGTTGCACCTTTTTTGGTAGGTATTGTTTTTGCCATGAGTATTTCTGTAAATGATATCAATCATGAATGGAACAGCATAATGCATACACTTTGCGTATATGCATCAAGCAACATCATCCTGTAATTGATATGAATGTAAAAATTCAATATATGCCTCAAGCCGATCTTCAACTTGGGCAAAGGACTCATACTGTTGCACATCTTGCTTGACGGCTGATGCGCAGTATAATCCTCGTAAATATCCTGCATAAAATTTTCGGAATTCAAGAACTGCTCTCCGCTCTTGCTTTTGAGACAATTGCAGTCGCAAATGTTCTAAGCATGTCCGAATTTTCTCTTCAAAAGTCGGTTCAGGAGCTTCTACTCCATGTGCCAACAAATGTCTAGCTTCTCTGAAAATAAATGGATTGCCAACTGCCGCACGTCCAATCATGACAGCATTACAACCACTTTCCTTGAATGCCCTCAACGCATCCTGAGCAGAGGCAACATCTCCATTCAATATCACGGGAATATTCACCGCTTTTTTGATTTTTGGGATCCACGACCAATCGGCATCACCCGAATGACCCATATCACGTGTTCTGCAATGAACAGTAATCGCCGCTGCACCTGCTTGCTCCAATCTGGCAGCCACATCTTCTATGACTATGGCTGATGAATCCCAACCCAAACGTGTTTTTACAGTTACGGGAAGCTTAACGGTATCAACAATTGCTTTGGTCATTGATGCCATGAGGGGAGGATCTTTCAGCAGTGCCGCCCCGGCATTTCTGGCCACAACATTTCGTACCCAGCAGCCACAATTGATGTCAATGAAATCGGGCCCTGATGCCTCAGCAACGGCCGCAGCTTCTTTCATCACATCAATTTCTCCTCCGAAAATCTGAATGGAAACCGGATGTTCCTCTTCCGATAAACGGAGTTTTTCAATGGATCTTCTGGCATCCCGAATCAAACCATCTGAGGATATGAACTCGGTATAAACAATATCTGCCCCCATGCGCTTGCATATTACTCTGAAAGGAAGATCTGTAACATCTTCCATTGGAGCCAAAAGCACTCCATTGTTCACGTTGACACCGCCGATGGTGAGTTCGGCAAATCTATGTTCATTGAACGTATCGGGCTTATCCATTTGGACTAAAATACAATAAAAAAACGGCATTTATATGCTTCACTTCTTCACCTTACCGTGGTTTTCGGTCATATTTGCAGCAAGAATGAAGATTTTCATATGCTGTATCATCGGCAGATAGCTTTTCAGTATCATAACCAATTACCGTTATGGCTTTTTCTATTAAGTTTAGCGATGTTTTAGTGTCTTCATATGCAATCGTGAGTGTCTTTTTTTTCTTGTCCCAATTGGCGGATTCAACACCATCAACAGATTTAGCTGCTTTTTCAATGGCTTTTTTGCAGGATCCGCAATTACCATAAACTGTGATAACTCGTTTCTGGATGGGAAGTGCAGTAATAGTTGTTACTTGGAATGACAACATTGCAAGTAATATCATAAAAAAGTATTTCATAGTGATGTTATGTGTTTGTGATAGAAAAGAAGATCTTAAGTCGAATCAGTTCTTCAATTAGCGTAAACTTAGGCATAAGTCGGCCCTTTTTTCAAGGATAAATTGTATTTTTGACCACTAATGCCATCATGTTCGCATGGCAAATTCTCATTGTTTCACTACCGGCCTTTACCATGAACATACTTGTATTGCGCAGGGCATTTGGATTTCTATCTTTCATCGTGGCATCTGTCACGTATATGTTAACTGTTCAGGAATCCGTTCCTTTTTGGGATTGCGGTGAATTTACCGCGGCTGTTGCTGAACAGCAAGTTCCGCATCCTCCTGGTGCTCCGCTATTTCTTATCGTGGGGAAATTATTTCATTTGCTTCCATTCGGCGATCCGGGTTGGAGAGTGAATTTAATGTCTGCTTTTGCAAGTGCCATCACAGTTGGACTCCTCTATTTGGTGATTGTTCAAGTGATCGAAAACTTCCGAGGGAAAAATTATGATTCATTCAGCGATGCATTAGCTGTATTTGGCTCTGCTTTTGTTGGCGCAAGTGCATTGACATTCAGCGACACATTTTGGTTCAATGCAGTTGAATCCGAAGTATATGCTTCATCCACATTGCTTGTTGCAATCATTGTTTGGTTAATGATGCGCTGGAATGAAGAAGCAGAGAATCCCGGAAATGAAAAATATCTATTGTTGATTGCGTATATCATCGGTTTGTCTACCGGTGTTCATTTGTTCAGCATTTTGGCAATATTTTCATTGGCATTGGTGGTGTATTTCAGAAAGTATGATTTCAAATTGTCATCCTTCTTTGCGATGGGCGCAATCACAGTCGTGAGCTTTGGTCTTATTTATCCCGGTATCGTAAAAGTATTGCCCGCAATGCTTGGTGGGAATCTTTTCAGATCCGATGCCAGAGATTATGTCATTATGGATTCCATGTTTCCAAGATTATTGGCAGTTGGATCAATTATTAGTGCTGCTTTTGGAACATATCATGCAAGTAAAAACAATAAACCAATTTTAAATCTTGCCTGTTCATCATTTTTACTCATCATACTTGGGTATAGCACATATACGCAAATTCTATTGCGTTCAAATGCCAATCCTCCGATGAATGAAAACACTCCGAATGATCTCATAAAGTTGAGTGCTTATCTTGGACGCGAGCAATATGGTGATGCACCATCATGGCCTCGAAGATGGCAGGTTGACCCCATGTATACATCACGTCATATGGAATATGGTCCTTGGTCTGAACCACCAAGAAAAGTGGTGACTCGCCAAGATGGCATGCAATACACAGTACCCGATTATTCTGCAATGAAAAAGAATATGTCGGGAGAATTGAATTTCTTGTTTAAGTATCAACTCAATCACATGTATCTCCGATATTTTTATTGGAATTTCATTGGTAGAGTCGGCGATGTTCAAGATGCGCCTGCAACCATGTCGAGCAATAGAGAATCGATTGACTTCAAAGAATTCAATTATATGTCTGGTTATAAAGACATGTTCCCAATTACATTTTTTGCATTGCCATTACTTCTCGGATTATTCGGCTTGATATTCCATTTCAAGAAACAACCTCGCATGGCTTTGGTATATGTCACATTATTCCTCCTGACGGGACTGCTTGCCGCATATGCACAGAATCAGCAAAATCCTCAACCAAGAGAGCGTGATTATTTCTATGTGGGTTCTTTTTTCGTTTGGTGCATGTGGATCGGCATCGGTACATATGGAATCATTTCAACAATTCTGAAAAGAGATGAACAGCTCTCACCTGCAATATCAGGATTAGTCATTGGGATGTGCTTTGTAGCAGTTCCGGTAAATATGGCAATGGGTGGTTGGAAGATGCATGATCGCTCAGGAAATTTCCTTCCATTTGATTATTCATACAATGTTCTTCAAAGTTTGGAGAAAGATGCAATTGTCTTTACCTATGGAGACAATGACACATTCCCACTTTGGTACATACAAGATGTGGCAGGTGTTCGTCGAGATGTACGCGTTGTGAATTTAAGCTTGGGCCAAACAGGTTGGTATATGTATGAATTGAAACACAATGCTCCTTGGGGTGCAAAGAAAATCCCATTGACATTCAGCGACAATTCCCTTTTGGCGGATGAAACAAGCACGGAAGCAATTGGTCCTGAATTATCCGAAGGTGAAAAAATCACTATTCCAGTCAGCAAGGAGATATTGAAACGCTTCACGGTTGATTCAGCAATTCTTGCAAATGGCGTGATGCAATTTCAATTCACGGGAGATGGCAATCCTCGCCCCGGAGAGAATGAGAATGTTCCCGTGTTCTATAAGGGGCCGCAGCACAAATTGGTTGCAGATATTCTTAAAGTGGTCAAATTTGAAAGACCGGTTTACTTCACACAAGGTTCCGATTCATATATGGGATTGGATGAGTTTCTTCGCACGGAAGGTCTGGCACAGCGTATATGCCCTGTAAAACAAGGGCAAAGTAGATCTTATGAAGAATCCATCATGAATAAATGTTTGTTGAACCCAGTTGCGGATGATATTGCGCATTCAGAACCACATTTTGGTTTCAAGTTTAGAAATCTCAACAATAAAGATGTGTATTATGATGAAGTTCACAGAAGATTCATGGATAGTTATCGCATGACATTTTTGAATTATGCAACCTATCATTTGGAAAAGGGTGACAGCGCACAATGCATTAAGGTACTTGATGCAATGAATAGATATATTTCACCAGATCAATTCCCAATTGCTTATGTATTGGAATATCAAATCGGAGAAGTATACGCTAGAGCAGGAGCGAAGAAGCAGTCAAAAGAGTTTTATGATCGATGCATCAAAAGCGCCGATTATATAGAACAAAACCAACTTCATGCAATTGATAGATTTTCACGAGATTATCCCCCGACTGAAATCATGAAGAGAGCAAGAAGTATGAAATCACAACTTTAACAATAAAGCCCGCACATCGCGGGCTTTATTGTTTTTGAGCAGAACGTATTCCTAATTCATCAATAATGAAATCCGGAGAATGATCATGTGATTCCACAGGTAATGCTTGTTCGCTAAACTGACATGAAAAACCAAGTCCGACAGTTTTGAAACCTTCATGATTTGAAAGAAAAGCATCATAAAATCCACGACCATAACCCAAGCGATGTCCCTGTTCATCAAATGCAAGCAAAGGCATGATGCATAGAACGGACGAATGGTCTTTGAAAACAAATGGATGGCCTATAGGTTCGCGAATCTCATATTCATTCACATCATAGCGTGAGTTTTCAGTCACTTGCACCATGCTCATCGATCTGTTTCCATCTATTCTTGGAAGCAAAAGAGTTTTATTCAAGGCGAGTATTCCATCATTCAAAAAGAGTGTGGAGACTTCATCACCAAATGAAGCATAAGAACAAATAACATCAGCAGATTCGACCATTATTGATGATAGGAGCGTCTCCGAAATCACAGCCGACAAAGACAAACGTTCCTCGATCGACAATGCTGATCTTTGGGTTTTGAAGAAAGCCCTTAAATGTTTTTTGCGCTCTTTTAGTGCAAGAGTTTGATCATTGTTCATGATATGTGGGAAACTCAGATTGGCAAAAGCAAAGCAATACGCTAAATTAGCGAAGCAGCCACAAATCATTCCATGATTTTTCTACATGAAAGAAGAAATGATGCCTCAAGGAATCGGGCAGACCCTTGGGGACATGATTCATTTGCCCGTTATAACCGTTCGACCACCCTTTGCATTCAGAACAGGTCAATTACATTTTTTGCATAAACTGTCCGCACGACTATTACAAAGAAATCATTATCATCTCTGTGTATTCGTTCCGGGTTATGGGAAAACTATAACGGCATTCGCATCATACATAAATGCAAGATATCTCAAAAAAGCAAATAAACTCATAGTATTCGTTCCAAGAGGAAATCTCCGTGATCAATATGCCGATGTAAAAGAATTATCGAGCGTATTCAGAAATATCGGTGCTCCACCTCTCACATTTTGTACCGCTGATTCCGATGCAACATTTTTGAAAAATGCATCAATGGACATCATCATCACGACATATCAATATGCCTCCGGCAAATCAGGAAATGCCGCGCTGCCAACATACTCATCCAAAGAGCAATGCATGTTTGTTTTTGATGAAGTGCATCATTTATCGGATGAAGGAACATGGGCAAAAGCAATAAATAATCTTCCGCATACATGTAGCGTCGCTTTGTCCGGAACACCGGTACGCTCTGAGAATAAAGCTTTGTTTGGAGTTCCATTTGAGATTCGTAATGATGAACGCTTCTATACAGCCTTGCATGAAGTATTACTGAGAGATGCACATGAAGAAGGAAAAATTCTGAAGCGTGTTTCTGTTAATATGATCGATTATAAAATCAAATTGAGAAATATAGAAACGAAAGAAGAAATCGATGACCGAACCTGAAGCTTCTTTCATAGAGCCGGAACAAGTACTGGCAATGAATGTTATAGAATTGGAGCAACAGTTACGTCAGGAATGTGCAAATCTTGCTTATCGCCTAACACAATCACTGAAATCTCAAGGATTAAAAGCCGATATTCGTACAATTCATACTGCTTCAAAAAAACGATTTGGAAAATCCCAAGATGATATGAATCTTCGTGAGTTGGAAGCAAAAAAAGAATGGTTATTTCAATGTTTGGAACGTGGAAGGATTTTTTAATGGTGCATTATGGGCTATAGAAATATCGGAACAATTAGTAGAACACATGGTACATCGGGAGCCATGATTCTTACCCAGTGCCCTGATACATCTATAAATATCAAACCCGGTACACAAGTTTTGATAGGGTTTTCGGCCAGCTTTTCAAAACCATATACTCTTACTTCGTGTGAAACCTATAAACAGTCTCTGATCATTACATTAAACAATGTGTCAATGAATGATATCTCAGATTTAAAGGATAATGGTGTATTTATTGAGGAGACAGCTTTATTGCGCACTGATGACAACTATTTCATTGGCGATTTGATTGGCTGTTCCGGTTTAGATGAACAAGGTAATCTATTGGGTACGATCACGGATGTATGGATCATGCCTGCAAATGATGTATGGGTTTTGTCAATGCCCGAGGGAGATATTCCATTGCCTGTAATCGATGATGTGATTCAATCAGTGGATATTCCAAAAAAACAAGTCATTATTCGACTCATAGACGGATTGCGTGATCTTCTCCCAAAATCAACAGATGACTCTCAATTAGATTGAGTGATAAGCATCTACATCGATGGTTATTTTTACCGAGTTTTTTGCATGATGTTCTGCATAGGCATGCATTGCCATACGAAGATTCCTTCTCATGATTTCGCCTGATGGATCATCTTGTTTATTGCCCTTCAACACAAGTATTCTGCGATAATGCGACTTTAGTTTTGCAATGAATGGAATTGTAGGACCAAGCATTTGATAGGGTACACCCTTAGTGGGCAATAATGTTACTATCGTTTGAATTGCTTCATGGACGGCATATTCATCAGGACCAGTCGTTTCAATGGTGACGATTCTGGAAAATGGCGGATAGTCTGCATCCTTTCTGATTTGCAATTCATCATTGTACAATAATTCATAACTCCCCATTAGTGCAGCAATGATGGACTGATGTTCCGGATGCGAAGTCTGCAATAATACCTCACCCTGCAATGCCCCCGTTCTTCCTGCCCTGCCAGCAACCTGAGTCAAGAGTTGAAATGTACGTTCGGACGAGCGGAAATCAGGCATGAACAATTGATGATCAGCATCTACGATTCCAACAAGTGAGACATGCGGAAAATCCAGTCCTTTGGCGACCATTTGCGTACCAATCAAGATATCGATTTCTTTCTTTGCAAATGCCGTGAGCAATCTACGATGCTCGCCTTTCTTGGAGGTTGAATCCAAGTCCATTCGAGCAATTTGAGCATGTATTCCTCGTGATGCGAGCAATTCTTGTAATTCTTCTTCAACCTTTTGCGTTCCAGTGCCTGCTTCTTTTATGTCTGAACCTCCGCAAACAGAGCAAGAATGCAATGATTTTTCGGAATAGCCACAATAATGGCAACGCACCATTCCCGAATGTTTATGTAATGTGAGTGATACACTGCAATGTTTGCACATCGGAATATATCCGCAATCCAAACATTCTTGAAAGCGAGCAAACCCTCGGCGATTATGAAAGAGTATCGTTCCCTCTTTTTTGATTACTCTATGAATGATAGATTGCAGGAGTTCTTCAGAAAACGAACCTTGCATCGTTCCTCGTTTTCTATGCTCACGAATATCAATGCATTCTATCTTTGGCAATGTAGCACCATCAGCTCTTGATGGAATGTGGAGATAATGATATTTCCCTTGTTGAGCATTGTACATGCTTTCCATCGATGGCGTTGCAGATCCAAGAATGGTGACAACTTGTTCGATTGCTCCTCGTACAACGGCAAAATCTCTGGCATTATATCTTGGTGCAGGAGCTTCTTGTTTATAAGAGGATTCATGTTCTTCATCAACAATGATCAGTCCGAGTCTTTGATCACGAAATGGGGCAAACAATGCCGACCTTGCGCCAATGACAATTCGAGCTTTTCCTCTTCTAATCTTCCTCCAATGCTCATAGCGCTCTTGATTGGTCATTTTGCTGTGTAATACAGCGATCAAATCACCAAATGTTGCAGAGAAACGATCAACGAGTTGAGGAGTGAGTGATATTTCCGGAACAAGTAGTAAGCAATCCCTATCAAGAGACAATGCTGAGAGAATCGCCTGAATATACACCAATGTTTTTCCACTTCCAGTAATACCATGAAGAAGAAATGTCTTTGTTTCTTTTCCATGCAAAGCTGAGTGTATCATAGCATGAGCATGTTGCTGCTCCATTGTCATCGTCAATAACGACTCGTCTCTTCGTGCTAGACTATTCCTCACTTCCGAGGAATCAGGAGAATATTCTTCCTTTTTCTGAATGAGAATTTCTTTTGAGCAAAGTGTCTGTATTGGTGAGGTGGATTGCAGATTCAATGTAGCTTTCACTTCATTGATCAGTAAACCGGAACCATGAGTTTGTTGATGAAGATAGACATGACTAAGTATTGCAGCTTGTTTCGGGGATGCTTTATCTAGATGATTCAAGAGTTCTTTCAATGCAAGATGATTATTCAACAATACATCTGACACATATATCATGGATTGCATTCTGGGTTTTGCAGATGGCGCAATATTTCTTTTTGTTAGGATTACCCCGGCATTCTCCAAGGCATCCAGCTGATCAGAAACAGAGCCTGTTTTGAGCATCTTTTCAAGATACACTTCCGTTAATGGACCGGAATGATCCATTAGCAGTCCCAATAATGCCGCTCGCTTTGGAGCACGCTTTTGCATTGATCGCAATTCTTCGGGAGACGGTCTATGTATCAATTCAACATGCATCACGCTTTGTGGAGTCATACCACGTGGAATACCTGCCTTCAATGCTTCACCCCAAGAACACAAGTAATAGTCAGCCATTTTTCTAGTGAGTTGAAGCATCTGTTCAGTAAAAAACGGGGTTTCATCAAGGATTTCAATAATATCCTTCATGCCTTGAACCGGCTCCCCCAAGCCGACTATGACCCCGGTCAGAATGCGCTTGCCAAAAGGAACTAATGCCCTACAGCCAAGCAGGGATACAGGATTTCGGTCATATTCATACCGATATGTGAATACCTTTTGAACCGGCAAAGGTAATGCTATGGAGAGATAGGAAACCATTCAGTATTTTTGGGAAATGTTTTTGCTATTGAAACGTCAAAAGCACACGAAGAAATGGAGGTCGCCCCGTTTTGACCTCATGCAAAGATAATCAACCGACAGTTTATCAGGTGTATGCTCATGAAAACTTCATCATTGCTCATAGCTCTTTGTTCCCTTTTGCTTACAAGCTCAACCGGTCTGATAGCAGGTTGCAAAAAAGAACGTTCATTTCTGAATGAATCCGAAAAGGCACAAAAGCCTCGTACTGAATTGATGCAGAAAAACGATGCAATCTCGAATTCCAGGCAGACTGCCATAACCGAGACTGTTCGCATTGCCAGCCCGGCAATTGTTGGTATTAACGTTACAGAAGTTCGTCAGGTTGGATATAGTCCATTCGGAGGTTTCTTCGGCGATCCGTTCTTCGATCAGTTTTTTACTCGAAGAAGAAATATGGAAGTTCGCGGAGCGGGTTCGGGCTTCATCATTTCATCAGATGGATATATCGTGACCAATGATCATGTGGCCGGGAATGCAAAAAAGATTGTTATCACCATGACAAATGGCAAGCGTTATGATGCAAGAATTATTGGGTCTGATCCCGTGAGCGATGTTGCTTTGCTAAAAATCGAAGGAGAAGATTTCCCTTTTCTTCAATTTGGCAATTCAGAACAAACAATCATAGGTGAATGGGCAATAGCTTTTGGCAATCCTTTTGGTCTTTTTGACAATAATGCAAAACCTACCGTCACCGTTGGAGTGATTAGTAATTCAGGTGTGAGTTTCACCCAAGAGAATCGAGTATACAAGGACATGCTTCAAACAGACGCGGCAATCAGTTCCGGAAATTCAGGCGGACCCTTATTGAATGCAAGAGGAGAAGTAATAGGTGTCAATACGGTCATTTTTTCCACTGCCAACAATAATCAAGGATCCGGCAGCATTGGTATTGGATTTGCTGTCCCAATCAATCGAGTGAAATCTGTTCTGGAGCGTTTGAAAGAAGATGGTAAGATCGATAGAAATTTTAATACGGGTATGCTGGTTCAACAGATTGATGATCGTATCGCTAGATATTTCCAACTAGAAAAAAAAGAAGGTGTGGTGGTGGTAGAAGTACGCAGAGCCACTCCTGCTGAGAAAGCAGGGGTTGAACCTGGCGATATCATCCTGGAAGTAGATGGAAAGAAGATCGATAAAAATGATGATTTGGAATTGGCTATCTATGATGGCATCGTTGGACAAACCATGACCCTCCTCATAGATCGTGGGGGAGAGACAATGAAGAAAAAATTGTATCTTGATCGCAGTAAGTAATTCATCAAACCGGGTTTTTCCAGTGTCAATAGACCAGATTCAAACAATACGATCAGAGCATCTCATCAAGCGTTATAGCAAGCGCACAGTTGTGAATGATGTATCGCTCGAATTGAAACAAGGCGAAATCGTAGGTTTGCTGGGTCCGAATGGAGCCGGAAAAACAACATCTTTCTATATGATGGTCGGCATGGTGAAGCCAAGCTCCGGAAATGTTTACTTGAATGATCGTAAGATCACCTCTATGGCAATGTATCGCAGAGCTAGAATGGGAGTAAGTTATCTCCCACAAGAAGCATCCATTTTTCGCAAGTTGTCGGTTGAAAACAATATCATGGCAATCCTTCAATTGCAAGCCATGAAACGTTCGGAACGTAAAGAAAGACTAGAACAATTATTAGAAGATTTCAGCATCACGCATATCAGAAAAAGCAAAGGGTATATGCTTTCAGGTGGAGAAAGAAGACGTTGCGAAATTGCCCGAGCATTGGCATCCAATCCAAAGTTCATTTTTCTTGATGAACCATTCGCAGGGATAGACCCAATAACAGTTGAAGAAATCATGATGCTTGTTCGCGAACTCAAGAAGAAGGGTATCGGTGTTTTAATAACAGATCATAATGTTCATGAAACACTCTCAATTACGGACAGAGCATATATCCTCATAGATGGCACTATTTTCTGCTCAGGATCCGCACAAGAAATCGCAGACAATGCAGAAGTTCGCAAACGCTATCTCGGGGAGACATTCTCCTTGGAGCGTTATGAATGAAGTCATTCCCACACTTTGAGCTGAAAGCCACATCAATTGAGGCATCCTTCGACGGTATTCACTCGGTCTTTCCAGAAACAAATCTCAAGCTCTCTAATGGGGATATCGTAGGAATTACCGGCATGAATGGTTCCGGAAAATCAACGCTTATCAAAATCTTGGCAGGGGTTTTGTCAGCTCGGCAAGGAATGATTCAATTACATATTGAAAATAAACCCATCGACAAAGAAACACTTCCAATGCATATTGGATTGGTTGCACCATATTTGGAATTATATGAAGAATTCACACCCTTGGAGCATATGGGTATCTTTTGCGCAATGAGCGGTATTCAAGCAAATGAACAAGATGCTCTAGAAGCATTGCAATTGACCGGATTGTCTGCTTATGAACATAAGCGCATCGGCACATTTTCCTCGGGAATGAAACAGCGTATGAAATATGCATTGGCAATGATCAGAAAACCAATCATATTGCTACTTGATGAGCCTTCAACGAATTTCGACCTCAAGGGACATGAGCTTTTCAGAAGAATAGTACAAATTCAAAAAGAATTAGGTGGTGGCACAATTATTGCGACCAATGAACAGGCGGAAACAGAACTCTGCGAACACATCATCTCATTATCTTGATACACTTATGAATAGTTTTTTTGAAGTTCGTCGAGCCGGTATGGTCTCGTGCTTGATTATTCTCATGAATCTTATGTTTGTATCTTGCAATGGCAAGGACAATAAAGAACCGCTTTCATCAAAGGATCTCAAAGAGAATTATCTCGCATTTTTATCCAATGTCCCATTCCCTACGACATTAAGTTTTTGTGGTGAAAAAGTTCCACTCGACATACCGGAAGTTCGTGAAAGAGCTGAACGCGAGTTCTATCTGAATCTTCAAACCCCCGGCCAATTGATTCTTTATATCAAAAGGGCAGGAAAATTTTTTCCGATATTCGAACAAATGTTCAAGCAAGAGAATGTTCCGGATGATTTGAAATATCTGGCTGTTGCAGAGAGTGCATTATTCATGGCTCGATCACCAAAAGATGCGATCGGTATTTGGCAATTCATGGAACCAACAGCACGCTCGATGGGATTGCGGGTTGATGAATTCATCGATGAAAGAAGACATGTTGGAAAAAGTACCAAAGCCGCCATTCAATACTTGAAAAGTGGATATTCTTCTTCAAAAAGCTGGTCATTGGCAGCTGCCGGATATAATATGGGTCATGGGAGCGTCAAAGAAAACATCGATTTCCAAAAAGGCGAAACATTTTATGATTTGTTTTTGAATGAAGAAACTTCACGCTATCTGCTACGCATTGCGGTCATCAAAGAATTGATGGAACATGCGGAGAAATATGGATTAAGTATATCTGAAGACGAGTTATACAAGCCATCCAAAGTGAAAACCGTCATGGTTGACCGAGCGATCACCGATTTGGCTGAATGGGCAATCAACAATGGAACTTCCTATAAAGATGTAAAACTCCTTAATCCTTGGATTCTCAAGCGCACATTACCTGCACCGAAAGGAGGGGCTTATTATATCGATGTTCCCAATTAATCACTTGATTTGCAAAGCAATCAAAATACGCTATACTTGTATTTGATTTCGGCGGAGTTTCACACCCATGTACCCAACTTTACTGCATATCGGACCTTTAACCATCTATAGTTTCGGATTGATGGTTGCGATTGCATTTCTCACGGCAAATTGGCTTTTGAATGCTGAATTGAAAAGAAAAGCATTCCCGAATGCAGAACAACTTGGATCTTCCATAACATTATTGGCTTTGATTGGTGGAATTTTTGGAGCCAAATTATTCCATCTACTGGAAAATCCATCCTATTTCTTTGAGGATCCGATTGGTTCCTTATTCAGTGGCGAAGGTCTCACATTTTATGGAGGCCTCATAACCTCGATTGTCATGATCATCGTATATCTAAGAACCAAGCAAACTCCTTTTTTGGGAATTGCTGATGCTGCCTCCCCTTCACTCATGATTGCATATGGCATTGGAAGAATCGGTTGTCAATTGGCAGGCGATGGAGATTATGGCATCCCTACAGATCATCCTTTTGGCATGAGCTATCCCGAAGGAATGGTTTCCACCTTATCGGCAAGAAATACAGAATTGGTTCGCTATTTTCAGGAATTGTTTCCGGGACGTCCTATTCCGGAAGATATCATTGTTCACCCAACCCCTGTTTATGAAACATTGATTGCTTTCTTGTTCTTTGGGATATTATGGAAATTCAGAACAAAACAATTGGGCATGGGTCAATTGTTTGGAATGTATCTGATATTGGCAGGAATTGAGCGCTTCCTTGTTGAGTTTCTTCGCATGAACCCATTGTATATGGGTCTTTCACAGGCACAATGGATTTCCGTCATGCTTGGAGTGATTGGAAGCATCATCTTTATTCGAAACAGGATCATTAATCATTCAATCCAATGATATCTCTGAGGATTATCTCAGTCATTCCTCTTCGGGATTGAATATATTCTTTTGATGCTTCTCCTGCATTACCCATTATGCCGGCGCAAATCGCCTTCAACCATCTCGCTGCATCATGCACATTTCCAATGATTTCTAATGCCCCCATTTGATGCAAAATTCCGGCATCAGGTGATCTGGAAATGAAAGGTCCGGCGGCCAGAGGAATTTCATATCCTGCCGGTTCAGCGCAACTATGGACGCCTGCACCAAAACCACCTCCGATAAACGCAGCATCCGCAATTGCATAGATGGCAAGCAAATTGCCGATCGAATCAACAATAATATGTTGATTGCCAATATCCTCATTGCATTCACTCAATAGAATACTATTCGGCAAAGACTCATTCAGTGATGTACAATGTTCAAATGTTGGTTCATGAGGAACGATAATCAAACGCAATGGTTCATCAATCAAAGAAATTGCTGACAAGAACACAGCTTCATCCTCCCTCCATGAACTCCCAAGCACGATACAAGGCATCGAGTGTTTTTCAATTCCGGGGAGCAATTCTCCAATCATGGATGTATTAGAAGTGATTGCAGAAACTTGTTCATGTATTCTGTCTATTCTTGTATCATTTCCATCATGAATGATTACATTAGAATGTAGTGCTTTGAAGGCATCTTTTTCATTGGAGTTTACAGCATAGATGCCGGAAAACAATTCCAATATTGATCGTAAAAGCCACGGGAATAATTTCCAAATCCGGGATCTTGGGAATGTTGCATTGATCACATACACAGGAATGGCCTGCTTTCGCGCCTCAAGCAGATAATTCAACCAGAATTCATAACGAATAAACAATAACACATCCGGATTGATGCGATGTAGAAATGAAGCAGCGTTCTTGGAAGAATCGATTGGCAAATACAATACTCGATCTGCACATTCATAGGCATGACGAATCCTATAGCCCGAGGGAGAAAAGAATGTGACTGTCACATCGATGTTCGGATTTCTTTTTTTCATCCCTTCAATGATTGGTCGAGCTTGTTCGAATTCGCCCAAAGATGATGCATGGATACAAACCGAAAGGAAATCACTCGGCATTCTTTTCCAATCATTCTGCCTGATCACGCCTTGTTCACGTTCACGAAACTTTGCCGAAACAAGCATGAATATTGGACGAATAAGAAATAGAGCATAAGACCATATGGTACCAAGAAACATCAAAAATGCGGGAGGATTACCATGAACCATAGACACTTCCTCCGGCAACTCCGACTATCGAGTCAAAACCACCCATCCCAAATTCACGATAATAGATCAATCCTATAAATGCATGACCTGCCCTTGCCGTATTGCCCTCGAATTCTTCTGCAGTCAAACGAATTGCCTTACGATTGTCAGCATCCACTTCACCGGTCATGTACAAATAGCCATGTCTTCCACGCGGCACCCATTGTCTTAGTCTATACAATTTGGTTTCTTCATCCCATTTCATGAGCCAACTTGGATCCGGCTTCCAATTATTGAATGATCCACTGACAAATACTTCGCGTTCAGCTTGTATCAATTGGGTATTGAGTAAAAATTCCAATTGAATATAATCTCTATCCCCTATTGCTATGAACCTCGTATTCATATAACCTCCGTCAGATTTTTCGAAGAATGATCCATTTCTCCAAAGATCCGGAGTCCACATGCGTAATGGTGCATTCGAACGAGGGAAGAGTGAATAATCGGCCAAGTTCAATACACGATATTCATTTTCTGCCGGGATGCGTTCAATTCTAAATCTCCTTCCTGTCATCCCAAAACCTGCAAGCATTGTTTGCAGAGGATAAGCATGAATTCGTTGATTCGCATCTTCATACGATGATATATCGGAAACTATGAATGGTTCATCATAGCGATTGAGTCTGTAAAACACAGCAGTATTCAATTGTCCATCATTCATGCCATCAACCGAACGAACATTGGCATCAATCGTATATGCACCTGAGGAGTACACAGTATTTTTGGGCGAATAAAAATCACCGGTCACATCCATGCGTGTTTCAACACGAGGATCAACTACAAAGAAATGAGCAGTAGCAATTGGAATTCGAGGATCATCATATAGGAAGAACTTTGCTTTCCAATTTCCGCCAAAATTGAATTTCACATGTTCATTTGGAATTTTCAATGTACCCGTATACGAATACCAAACTGATGCCGGTGGTGCAATACGCCAATCGATGCTGCTTGTTCGAAGCAAAGCCGGATCATTCAAGAATGAATTATCGTGTTCTGACCAATCAGCATTACAATGTGAAAAGACTACAAACATCTGTGGTGGTGTGGGTGATTGAATATCCAATTCAATTGTCACATGAGAAAAATTAAATGGGATATTCGGTCTGCGAAGATTCGTCGGCCTGGAAGTCATTGCAATTGGAGGCATTGATTCATCATCACCCCCAAAAACGCGAAGAAATTTCACCTGCGGAGGAATCGCCTTGCGCAATGCTTCATCGATGTCATCCCCAATTGCAGATAGAGATGAAGCGATACATAAACAAGCGATATGAAACATAAAACTTCGCATCAATACACAACCCTGAAGCCATAGCCCAAGAAATCTTCTCGTTCTGTGTGATACATTCCATGTATTGATCTGCCAGTGGAAGCTATAAGTCCAAACCATATTCCTGTGCGTTTTGAAAATGCATGTTTCACTCCGCATTGAATTGAATGTGTTGGCAATGTGATGCCTGCGACTTCACTTACTCTTAGATCATAACCTGCTTCAATATTCAAGTTTGATGTGATTGCATATCGTGTATCAATTCCCAGTTGCGGAACAACTCTTCCAACATTTCTTGGTTGTGTGGACCATATCCAAGTGATGCCTGTATAGAGGCGAATTTGTCCTATCATTGCATAAGCGGAGACATCAGCGAATTCCCTGCTATACACAAAGGGTTTACGCGGGAAAAACACACCTTGTGCATCTGCCGAACCATCAACCAGATGAGTCGAGATATGGGAAAGTCGCAAACGTGCTCCAACTGGCGTGGTATTGATTGAACCATGAGCAGAGGCCTGCAAACCAAAAAAATAATCGGCGGTTTCAACCGGAAACTTAAAATTCCCTTCACTGCGCAATCTTGTCAAGATAAATGCATCTGCACCCATGCCTGCTTTCCATCCATTTCCAATTTCAAATTCAGTCATGTCTATAGTTTGACCAATATCCAATCTCAATCGATCTACATTTGGCTGATAATATGATCCAACACGTGCTTCAAGGGGATTTGCAATATAATGAGGATAAAATGTATCCTGTCCTAACACTGTTGCAGTCTGCAGCAAGATTGAAATGATGAACATCAAGTGTTTCATTGATTTATAGAAATTGTGATGTGATGTCTTGCACCCAATCTCGTGCAAGTGGATCGATGAGACGAACATGCATGCCAAGTGATTGAGCGCTTTCGCAATTTTTTGGAGTATCATCAAGAAAGAGGATGGTATTTGCCTCATAACCTGTTTGATCCAGGACAAAACGAAAAATCTCCGGATCAGGTTTCTTCATGCCAAGTTCATAAGAAAGGAATACATGATGAAACTTTGCAAACAATAGTGAGCATTCATCGGCTATGCACTGATGATGACATGGATTGATATTGCTGAGCAAAGCAATGGGGATAGTATCTCGAAGAGAAGAAATAAGCGAAAGCGCATCAGGATAGAGTCCCAAAAGCATGGCATTCCAAGCATTCAACACATCTTCATCGGATGCCTGCAGAGCATAATCATGTTGGAGTGATCGCACGAATTCATTGGTAGTGATTTTCCCGGCATCATATCGAGCAAAAATGGGATCAGCCACTTCGAGCGAGAAACCAATATTGCACTCCGGATTCAAGCTAGCAGTTTTCAGAGCATTTCTGGTTCTAGCATGCTCGATATTATAGAGAACACCCCCCAGATCAAACAGTAAAAGTCGAATATCCATGTCAGAACAAACCGATATACTCTATACCGGCATATCGTAAAAATCCCTGAGCATTAGCTCTGCTTTGCAATAAATCTCTTCCCTGGAAAAATAGATTTACTCCTTTGAAAGGAGAATATTTGACTGCACAATTCAGCAATCCATTGCGATTCATGAATTGCGGGTCTTCATTCCATGTTCCTGCATATTCCACGGACAAAGTCACATTAGAATACACAGATTGCTCAATGCCCAAAAATGCGCTTGGTGTTTGGGAATAAGCTGCAGGCATAACCGGATAATTGATTCCACCATGGAGAGAAAGTATGCCGGCTTCCCAAGAGATGTTTTTTGAAGCGCATGCATAGATTCCCGGAGCATTATAATCGAATCGTCTGACATCTCTCCACTGACCTATCCCTTGCGTATTTACACCGATTGCGATGGCCGGAGTCTTTTTTGTTTCAGCGAACAATCGTGCTTTGATTTCGAATAATAACAGAGGTTGCAACATTGGATCACCTTCCCCAAAAAGAGGCATCGAAGAATAGGAAAAACCTAGATTCACATTTTTTGCCAAGCCATATGATGCTTGCGTCAGCACTCCCGATTCCTGCATCAGCAATCCTGAAACTCTATAAGCACGCTGAGGAAGAATTCTTGCAGTCGGCATGTCCACAATTGACAATCTGGGCATCTTCCCTTTTGATCCCGAACTTCCTTGAGCACGCAATATCCCTTGCATCGAAATCAATATCGCGATACAAATCAGGTTGCGTATGATTGGGGCATTATACTGATTCATCAAACCCTTTTTTGCATTTTTGTACAGACTGAATGGTGAATCATCACCTTCTCAATGCTCAATTTACAAAATGCAATCCAATTAAGTCTTTACATGAATAATGATTCAATTTCAGATAGTAGAACCTTGCTGATTCACAATGCGAAAAGCAAGCTCCTAACCATTGCATTTGCCGATGCTTTGGACAAACGTGTAATGCAAGCCGCACTGTTGCTAAAGCAAGAACAATATGCCAACCCGGTTTTGATCGGAAATAGGCAGGATATCGTAAATTTTGCCAACAATCACAGTATTGATATATCTTCCATCGAAATCAGGGATCCCGAAGAGTTAATCACGCAGGAATATGTTGATGCATTGATGTGCGCCATACCAAGTCTGAATTCAGCTAAAGAGACTCGACTCTTATTAGTAAATCCACTGTATTTTGCCGGCATAGAGGCAAAACTTGGACATATACATGGTTGCATAGCCGGGAACATATCAACAACGGGAGAAGTGCTTAGAGCCGGAATCAAGAGTGTGGGTCTTGCAGAGGGCATCCAAACAGTCAGTAGTTTTTTTGCGATGATTTTTCCTGATAAAATTCTTTTCTATGCTGATTGTGCTGTGGTACCCTCCCCAAGTGTCGAGCAATTATGCGATATCGCGGCGATAACGGCTGAAAATTTCAAGAAGATCAACAACATGGACCCCAGAGTCGCATTTTTGTCATTCTCAACAAAAGGAAGCTCTACGCATGAAGATGCAAAAAAAGTCCGCGATGCATTTGAGCTCTTCACTCTCAAACATCCAACCATACTCGCCGATGGCGAATTGCAATTTGATGCGGCATTTATTCCTGAGATAGCCGGACTTAAAGCTCCGGTGTCTCCTCTTGAGGGTAAGGCGAATGTATTGATCTTTCCCGATCTTGATGCCGGAAATATAGCTTACAAAATAACTCAGAGAATGGGTGGTGCAAGAGCAATAGGGCCAATAGTACAGGGCTTGAGCAGACCATATTTTGATTTATCGCGCGGTTGTTCCACAGAAGACATCATTGACGTTGCCTTGATTTGCGCCGCTTTGTAAGAAGTACGTTTCTTTATCCACATCAACCTGTAATCAGGGATAAACAAGGTCCAAATTTTATATCTTTGCAGGGTATAGAATCATTCTGTAAATGCATTTCCCAACCTCAATAATATTGACTTTTTTGTGCATAAATTGCCATTATATATAATTTCATTCATTGCATTCTCAGTAATGGGAACAATGCTTCGTGCAGGTACTGCAGAGATTTCCATTCCGGACACTTCTCTTCAGCTGGGTTTGACTATAGACCTTCCGATGCTGCTGAATACAACAGATGATGCAAGAAATGCTTCATGTACATTGATGGTTTCGATTCCTAAGAAACGTTTATTGCTCAAGGAAGTGATAACGAAACCCGGTACACTGTTTAGTTGCAAAAACCCAACGATCACATTGATTTCAGAAGATGCAGAACGACGCATGTTTGCCATTACATGTCAAAATCCGCTTATTCAATCGCAGGGAATATTGCTTTTTCTTCGTGTGGAAGCATTGGCCGGAACCGAAACATCATCGCAAATCAATGCCACGTCATTTCTTGTTGGTGGTACAAATCAATCAATCATTCAATCCGGTGGCACAATCACATTTACTGACCCACCGGTTATTCAGGCAAAAGCCGAAGGGATGGATTTAAATATTCCGAATCCTTTTGAATATACCACTTCATTCATCTATCATCTTGGAACAGATGGCGAGGTCCAATTCACTTTGTTTAATGCTCAAGGCAAAGTAATTCAGGAATTTCCGATTGAATTCAAAAATGCGGGACGTCATACATTTGTTTTGTCCATTGACGATCCCACGAATTTTTCAAGTGGTGTTTACATCATTCGCATGCGAACCGAAAGGGGATTGTATCACATGAGCATGGTTCACAAAAAATGAAAAATGCACATACAATTCGGTTGATATTATGTTCTATCATGATGGTATTTTCCTTCATGCAGGGACTCTCACAAGAACCTCAAAAGAGTATCACCAAAACATCTGAGGGAACAGAGTTCTGGGTTTGTTTTCAGGAAAATTCTTGGCATCATTCCAGAGATAGAGTCGGCAAAATGAAATTGACTGATGCTCGTGGGGGAGATGTATACATTGAGGATAGAAGCACGCCGAATTTCGAATTATTCATCAGTTCTGATATCACCACTCGACTTCGCATTGAAATCATCGGAGCCAGATACAAATTGGACACATTGGTTTTAGGTGGTACTGTTAGAAGGTTAAGTGTGCCCCCGATAGCAGAGGTGACCGGTGATGGAACATTGCAGCCTAATGCTGTGCGCATAACTTCAGACCATCCAATTTCAGTAACATGTTTGAATGAACGTGGAAGTTCAACCGATTCTTATCTCGCATTACCCACAACTGCTCTCGGCATTGAATATTATGCTATGAGTTATCAATCGACTCCGAAGAATGATTTGGTATCTCACATGGCGATTGTTGCAACGCAGGATAGCACATTCGTATATATCACGCCATCGGTCATGACCTCACGAAACAAAAGTGCAAGAATACCCTTCCCGGTGATCATGAATAAAGGCGATGTATATCAAATCGCAGCTATGAATTTTCAGCCGATGGCAAAAGACATGCAAGGTCGGGATAGTGTGATCTTTCCGGATTTGACCGGAACTCGCATTCAATCCTCAAAACCAATTGCTGTATTTAGCGGACATCAATGCGCAGATGTTCCGATGCTTGTGCCATTTTGCAATTATATCGTTGAGCAAGTTCCTCCTGTCACTTCATGGGGCAAACACTTCATATTGGGTCAATTCGCAAAAAGAAGTAGTTATGCCTATCGAGTATTGGCATCAAGACCTAATACCAAGGTATTTGAAAACTCAGTATTTACAAAAGAGTTGCAACAAGGTGAGATGTATGAGAATACCTCTGCAGGCTCTCGAAATATCATGCTTACAGCCAATGAGCCGGTGCTTGTTGCCCAGTATTCACATGGATATCTTGGTGGTATAGCACGCAATGATGAACGGGGATTGACTATTAGGGGTGATTCCATCGGAGACCCAATGATGTTGATTGTTAGTCCAACTCAGCAATTTTTGAAAGAATATCGTTTCTCGACTCCAAAAACTAGCTACACGAATTGGAAGCATTATGTGAACATCATTGTACCCACAGAGGGCTTGCCTTCTTTGCGATTCAATGGCAGAATTGTAGACACCATAAAGTACACACCGGAAAATGTTGGCCTTAGCAATTATGTGACAATGAAAATGGATGTTCCTTTTGGTGTCCATGTCTTTAAGTCGGACATTCCTTTCGGACTCTACTCATATGGCTTTGCAACAAATGATGCATATGGAAATATGATTGGACAGGGATTTGAAGTCTTGCAAGAAATAGTTGATACATTGCCTCCATTATTCGAAAGAAGAAATCTGGACAAAGCAATGAATATCATCATTCGTGATGAACGTTCACAAGATAAAGGTTTGGAACGCATTCGTGTTCTTTCTTCTCAAGGTTTGATAGCATACGAAAACAATTCCAAAATCACCGAAGCGAACATCTCGAAAGGAATGCCTCAATACACATTATTTGTCAAACCTGCATTTGGCATTACAAAAGGTATGATGGAAATTGAAGCAATCGATATTGCGGGGAATATTTCAAAGTTCATATTGCAATATGAGGGCACTTCTTTTCAAACCAAAGTTGAAGAAAAGCCAATCGAACCAATGCAAGCCGGTTGGGAATGGGGGCTATTTGCCATAGCCAGTTCACAATATCATGAAGTGCAATCTTCACAAACATCATTTGCTTTAATCCAAGCACCCGGGGGTTTCCAAGCGGAAAGTGCTTCTCCATTGGGGATTGGATTCCATATCGGTTCAAAACACAGATCGAATTTTTCACCTATGTTTCGGATAGAATATTTGCCCTATTCGGTGTTATTACGTGGTCAGGATACGAATGCCGTGCAAGTATATGATAGTTTACTTACTACATATGTTCCATTTAGAGAATCAATGGTGCTTCAGGCAAATCTTCCCTCTTTGGCACTCTCCGGAGGTTTCCGTTGGCAAATGCATGAATTGCTTTATATGTTCGCAATGGGTCAAGCTGCTTTTTTACCTGATAAAGAAGCTGATGCATTCAGACAAATTGAAGCACCGCTTTCTTTCACATATGTTCAAACCGGAACAAGAGAATTGCCACTTGGAAAGAAATCACTCGATGAAGTATCATCACTTTGGTTTTCAGCCAATATCGGTATGGGATTGCAGAAACAAATTTCAGAATCGATATTCATTTTTGGTGAAGCAGAATATCAGCGCGTACTCAATTCGATCATTAGTCTTGAAAATAATAGTAATACATGGGATTTTTCATCTTTGCGATTTAATCTTGGCATAAGAAGTACATTTTAAGAGGTTATAATCATGAGTTATGGACTTATCACTCCCGAAGAATTACAAATGAGGCTCGATATCGGCGAAACTCCTGTCCTTATCGATGTTCGCCAGCCGGAAGAACATGAACAATCAAATATTCCACATTCAATTTTGATTCCACTGGATGCCCTTCCTTCAAGGATTCAAGAATTGGAACATTTCAAGGAACATGAATTGATTTTGTATTGCAGAAGCGGCGGAAGAAGCGCAAGAGCCTGTGAATACTTATATGCAAGAGGGTTCAATGTATTGAATCTGGTTGGTGGCATGCTTGATTGGGAAACTTGATGAATGTATCGAAGCATATACAATCCCAAGACATTGTCACCATGCCCGAACGGTATCGAGCGACAATGTTCAATTCCTTGTCAGGTTTCAAATCATTGGCCTTGATTGGAACAAAGAATGCAGCAGGACGAACAAATATCGGCGTCTTCAATTCAATCGTTCATATCGGTGCAAATCCTCCTTTACTCGGAATGGTATTTAGACCGGATACGGTACGCCGACACACTTTGGAGAATATTCTGGAAGAGCAACAATACACAATCAATCAAGTACATGTCGGCATGCTTCCGATGGCTCATCAAGCAAGCGCAAAGTTTGATGATGATGTATCCGAATTCACTGAATGTGGATTTACCGAAGAGTATACCTCAAGCGGTACCGCTCCATATATAAAAGAAAGCGCAATCAAATTGATGTTGCAATATCGCATGCATATACCCATTCCATTGAATGGTACCATTTTCTTGATCGGAGAAATCATTGAAGCCATCATACCTAAGTCATGCATCCAAGAAGATGGATATGTAGATTTACAAAAAGCCGGGACTGTAACTGTTGCCGGACTTGATGCTTACTTTTCCACCGAGCTTATTGACAGATATGCATATGCGAGGCCCGGAGTTCTTCCACATTCATTAGTGAACAGAAGGGAGCAATCCTCATGAAATCCATCATTGTAACGGGTGCTGCCGGTTTAATCGGCAAAAAACTTGTGAAAGTTTTATGCGAAGCAGGATATGCTGTCATAGTATTTAGTCGATCTCCCGATCGAGCGCGCCGCATACTGCCTTTTGCTCATGATTTCATAAAATGGAGTGGCGAGCTCAATATCTCCGCGGAATGCATTGAAAAGATCAATGGTGCTCATGCAGTGATTCATTTGGCCGGAGAACCTGTCGCAAAACGATGGTCGGATCAACAGAAAAAAGAAATTTTTGAAAGCAGAAAAAATGGAACGGCCGGTATTGTGAAAGCAATATCACAAGTATCACAACCACCTGAGTTTTTCTTCTCGGCATCAGCGATCGGTTTTTATGGTTCTGATGGAGGTGATGCAATTTTCACTGAATTCTCAGAGGCAGGTACCGGATTCTTGTCTAATGTATGTGTTGAATGGGAAAAGCAAGCACTGCAAGCAAATGAGTTCACACGAGTCGTGATCGGAAGAATTGGCATTGTCTTGGATCCAAGAGAAGGAGCTCTCTCCAAAATGCTATTACCCTTCTCTCTGTTTATGGGTGGGAAGATTGGTTCAGGAAATCAATGGATGTCATGGATTCACCCAATAGACATTATTGGATTCATCCTACATGCATTGGAGCATGAGCATGTGAAAAGTACATATAACGTGGTTGCACCCGGTGCTGTCACCATGAACAGATTTACAGAAATGTTATCCTCTATTTTACATAGACCATCCTGGCTACATGTACCGGATATTGCTTTGAATATACTCCTTGGAGAAGGTGCTGTGATTGCAACAGGCGGACAACATGTCTTGCCACAAAGAACGATTGAATCCGGTTATAGATTTCATTATACTGATTGCGATCAGGCATTAAGAGATTTGCTTGGCTGAATACCATGAATCATCAACAATCCATAGAACAATCAAGCATTTTGATAGCTGCAGGTGGAACCGGAGGCGATTTGTTTCCTGCAATTGCAATCATTGAGGAATTGCGAAAATTAGTACCCGATTTGCGGGTTGAGTTCACGGGAAGTCCTGATCGAATTGAATCCAGATATTTGCCAAAACATGGATTCTCATTTACTCCATTGAAGAGTCTGAAAGGATTCCGCGGTTTATCTTCATCAATGCTGAACATACCATTTACAATAATTAAATCATTGTTTGAAGTTCGTGCAATTGCACAACAAAGTAAGCCGGCATGCATTATTTGCGGCGGGAATTATGTTTCATTACCCGCAGGATTGTATGCCATACTATCCGGCATTCCACTTATCATCATCGAGCCGAATGTTCGACCCGGAAAAACCAATGCCTTGCTTGGTTCATATGCCAAGCTCATCATTGCAGCTTTTGAAGAAACAGCATCATTTTTTAAAGCATCAGTACGCAAACATATATACCATTGCGGTAACCCTCTGCGTTCCACTTTCGTGAGAACCATTCCTTCGCGGGAATCAGCTGCAAGTGTCTTTGGCCTTGATCCCAGCAAACAAACGTTGTTCGTATTTGGTGGTTCTCTTGGAGCACGATCCATCAATCAAGCTTTAATCAAATGCATAGATCGTTTAGCCGAACATGGCATCCAAATTCTGTGGCAAACAGGAACTGATTTTATTGTTAACCGCGAACTTCCCAAAGATGTACATGTGATGCAATTCATCGATGATATGCCCTCTGCTTATGCAAGTGTAGATCTCATTGTTTCAAGAGCAGGTGGTGGAACGGTGGCTGAATTGGCAGTTTGTGGAAAGCCGGCCATATTGATACCATTGCCTGGTTCATCAAACAATGAACAGGCTCAAAATGCCGAAGCACTTCATCAACATGGAGCGGCAATAGTCATAGAGGATGCAGCACTTTCAACTGAACTCGAATATGCTATAGAGCATCTTCTAAAACATCCTGAGAAACTCACCGAAATGAGTCGCAATGCCTTGAAACATGGGAAACCCCAAGCAGCCAAGGAAGCTGCTGACTTGATTGTACCCTATTTGAAAAAGGCAAATAATCCTGTCTAAATGAAGGAATCTGTCTGAACTAATGATATTTTCCCTAGATAATGACTTTAATCCCTGAAAAATCATGAGTTTGGCACAAAAGTGGTGAATTATTTATGTTGATATCACCATATGTTTTACAGTCAATGCAGAACTATGACCATGAGAACCATCTCAATCATTCATAGCATGGCAAAACCGATTAATCACATAATCTCGGTTATTTTCCTTTTCATTTTGTTCACGACACCCTCATTTGGACAGTCCAATGAAGTAAAGGGTGCCTTGCAAGAATTGGGAATGGGAAATCGGACCAATGCAATGAATGCTTTGCTCGACTTAATCATTGAATTTCCCGATGATCCCGGGGTCGTCTTTTTGCATGCATCGTTATTGAAGAACAATGCAAAAGCAATCCCGATGTACAAGAAAATCGTCAAAGGCAAACCTGATTCAGAATGGGCTGATGATGCTCAATTTCGCATAGTCAGTTATTATGCAACCAAAAGTGATACGGTGAAAGCCAGAGAAGAAATGCAGAAATTTCGCGATACATATCCAAGATCGGAATTTCTGCCGGATGCATATGAGATTTTGAGAAATACGGTAGGAGGTGCGGGTAAAAACAATCCTCAGCCCAAGACCGATGATACGAAGAAGGGCGCAAAACCCAGTAATGAAGAACTTATCATTGCTGATACAACCGAAAGAATTCCTCCATCGGCCTCATCAGGATCATTCACCTTGCAGGTTGGTGTGTTCAAAACACGCGCAGCAGCAGAGGAAGACTATCGGGGTTATAAAAGCAAACGCATGCGTTGTGATTTATCGGAAAGGAAAATGCCTGATGGATCTATGAGATATGTGGTGACGATTGGAGAGTATACCTCCAGAAAGAATGCCGAGGCTGCAGTGCCGATTGTTCGCGATCAATGCAATTGCACGCCACTAATCATACAAAAAGCAATGAAGTAAATGAAAAAGCTCTCAGATCATGAGAGCTTTTTTTATCGTATTCTCTTCCCTTTTGCCCATGTTTGCTGCACATGATTCACCCCAAAATGATAGATCAAATCGGTATATGAATCAGTGTCGAGTACTATGAAGTCGGCACTTTTCCCTGATTCGATGCTTCCACATTCATGTTCTCTCGTCAAAGCATAAGCTCCATGAAGCGTGGCTGCTGTCAATGCTTCCTCCATGCTCATACCCATATTCATACAGGCCAAAGATAAGATGGTTTGCATATTCGGTGTATAGCAAGAACCGGGATTACAATCACTTGCAAGGGCAACGATCAGTCCGGCATCAATCATTGTTCGTGCAGATGCATAAGGGAGTCTCAATGTATATGCCGTACCCGGAAGCAATGTTGCCACGCAACCTGATTCTCTCATTGCATGCATTCCTTGTTCGGAGCAAAACAATAAATGATCTGCAGATACAGCATGTAATTGAGCAGCCATTTCAGCAGCACCGAAAGCGGACAATTCATCAGCATGTACTTTCAACTTGAAACCAAGAGAAGCTGCCGATTCCATAATGCGGATGGAATCTTCAATCGTGAAATAGCCGGTATCAGTGAATATGTCGCAAAATTCTGCAAGGCCAGATTCCTTAACTGCGGTCAACATCTCATTGATTACCATGGATACATATGTTTGACGATCATGAGCATATTCCGGAGGCACATCATGAGCGCCCATGAAAGTGCTGATGATGCGAATAGGAACATGTTGCCGAACAATGTCTATTGCTTTCAGCAATGCGATTTCCGATTTCAAAGAAAGTCCATAACCACTTTTTATTTCGAGTGTCGTGGTTCCATGATTGACTGCTTCAAGGGCCAGTGCAATTCCTTTTTCGGCAAGTTCTTCAATGGACGCCTTTCGAACCGATGAGACTGTCGATAAAATACCGCCGCCTTCGGAAGCAATCTGTGAATAAGATACACCGCGAAGTCTTCTGGCAAATTCATCGGATCTATCGCCCGCGAAAACACAATGAGTGTGGGAATCTACGAAACCTGGGAGGATCACTTTTCCGGCGATGTCAATCAATTCATCATAATGAATATCGGATGGAATATCATGTGAAGAACCAATCCATTCAAATGTATCCGTGATTATCATCGCTGCATTGGTCAGCACTGAAATGTCATTCATCTGCTCCCTGATATGTCCCCTTATATTGTCATGTTGAGACATGCATATAAGCTGACCAATATTCTTGACCAATATCCTTTTCATGGATTTATGCTTTCCATTCGATATCTGCAAAACCCTCTTTTGCATTCGCATAGCGAGCCGCAACAAACAAATAATCTGAAAGACGATTGATGAAGCGCAAAACAGTAGAATTTATTTCTTCTTCATGCTTCAATGCAACAATCGCTCGCTCGGCTCTTCTGCAAACGGTTCTTGCCAAATGCAAATGAGCACCTGCCTGCGAACCTCCGGGAAGAATAAAATTCTTCAGCGCAGGCAAATGAGATTCATATGTATCTATCCAATGTTCCAATTGAGCAACATGATCTTCGGTTACACTTGGAACAGAAGATTTTACGGATGCGTCTTGTGGAGTGGCTAAGTCAGAACCTACGGTAAACAATAGTGAAGAAAGAAGAGTCAAGTGTTCACGAATCAATGAATCCATGTTGAGCGTCAAAGCAATTCCTATTACTGCATTGAGTTCATCAACAGTTCCATATGCATCTATTCTCATTGAATATTTAGTAACTCTTTTGCCACCGAATAATCCCGTGGTACCATCATCACCCGTCTTTGTATAAATTTTCATTCTTTTCCTATAGTGTAGATTTATGATATTCCCAATGCTCTCTCGGCTGCTGTCAATGTTTGAGACATCAATGTACTGATCGTCATCGGACCTACTCCACCGGGAACCGGCGTATATGCTGATGCGAGTTCAAATGCTGCAGGATCCACATCGCCAATTCCACCGGGATGATATCCGGCATCAACAATTACCGATCCGGGTTTGATCCACGATGCCTGAACAAATGCCGGCATTCCAACGGCAGCCACAATGATGTCTGCTTGACGAACATGTGATTGCACATCATAACTTCGAGAATGACAAACAGTTATCGTACAATCTTCATTCAATAACATTGCAGACATTGGTTTTCCAAGAATTGGGCTTCGACCCAATATCACCGCATGCTTTCCTTTCAAGGGAATGTCATAATATTTGAGTATTGTCATGATTCCGGCAGGCGTAGCCGAACCATAGGCATCGCATCCCATTGTCATTCTACCGAATCCAAGACATGTGACACCATCAACATCTTTCTCTTGTGCGATTGCATCAAAACAGTAACGCTCATCTATTTGATGAGGTACGGGATGCTGAAGAAGAATTCCATGAACATCAGGATCGGCATTCAATTGACGAATTACTTGTTCCAATTCGGCGGTTGTTGTGTTTTCGGACAATTCTATTGATCGGGAATCCATTCCGATTCTTCTGCAAGCATTGCCTTTCATTTTCACATATGTAGCACTAGCGGGATCATTGCCCACAAGGATTGTTGCAAGAATCGGCGTTCTTCCAGGGGCATGAGCAAGCAATGCGGAAGTTCTTTCCGCCAATGTCTGCTCAATGTTCTTGGCAAGAGTTTTTCCGTCTAAAATCAGGGGATTCATCGTAAACCGAAGGATTATCTACAGGTAAATTTAACCAATTCAATTCAATCAAATGTCATTCTGAGCGGCAATGAGAACTTGTGCCGACTGATCTTGCTTCTCGCAGCCAATACTAACATGCTCCAATGCGGCCGGGAGAAAAGCAGATGTGGCAATTGGCAGCGTGATGGACATTGCACCATAGGTCAGATAAACATCATGTTTGCCGATATTGGTCAATAATGCAGCTTTCCCATTCATTGCCAAAAAAAATGGCTGCTTTCCTAGTGACACTTTGTCCAAAGTGAAATATGTTTCACGGATGAGCGGTAAAACACAATTCCCATCAATCATGAGAGCTTCTTTGACTGGATACGGATATCGTCCTGATCCAGGCTTGCTACATAGCAGTCCTTTTTCAATATGAAGTTCTCTGGGTTTGCCATCAAGGCCTACTCTATCCCAATCATACAGTCTATATGTTGTATCACTGGTTTGCTGCAATTCATATAACATGATGCCCGGTCCGATTGCATGAACAGTACCTGCGGGAACATAAATGATGTCTCCGGCTTTGACCGGTAAAAATTCCAAGCATCGCTTTGGCTGGCCATTGTCAATTGCATCTGCATAATCCCCAATAGTGCAATCATGCTTTATATCATATTGGATGCATGCTTCTTCATCTGCATGTAAAATATACCAGCACTCCGTTTTACCACGAGACTCACCCTCCAATTCCAAGGCCAATGCATCATCAGGATGAACCTGCACAGAGAGCCATTCTTTTGCATCGAGAATTTTCACCAATAAAGGAAATTCTTCGGACTCATTGCTTCCTATCATGCATTGTGGATTTGCATCAATCAATGACTGCAATGTCAATCCTGCATTTTCACCGTTTCGAATGACATTCTCAGAAAATATCTCCCAGGATTCGCCGATTGGTTTTTGGGATTCTGTCCCATATTTCCAATGATGAATGGAATGCCCACCCCATACTTTTTCCAGGAGTGTTGGTTCGAACAAAAGAGGATACATAGTCATGATTTATTCAAAAACATTCTCGCAATTGTATTCCGTGGCGAGAACAAATGGTTATGAAATGAGAGGGTCTATCTGTCCAGCAACCTGAGTTACAATACAAAACACCATCTTTCTCTTTGATCAGTGGAATATGTGTATGCCCACAGAATACGGCTTGTGCTCCGTACTTACGCGCATATTCAATTGCAGAATCAGCACTTGATTCAGACAATTGCAACCATTTTTTGCTGGTGCGTTTTACCCACCTGCTCAATTGTTGCTCTTGCGAGTCCACTTTTTGCAGAAGCAGATACAAATAGGATGCAATATCAGTCAATCTGGCATTCTCGGTTATGAATGAATCAAATTGATGGCCATGCAAAGCAAGATATGTTTTGCCATTGTCGCTCCAGAGATATTCCTCAAGAACTTCTATTCCGAGCAAATGCGAAAGCACCTCTGCCACGCCATCATGATTGCCAATCACCCAAATTACATGTGCATGAGATTTGTGTGAAGACATTTTTCTGATATATGATAAAAATTTCCAATCGCTTTTACTCAAGCGCTTGAAATTCAAATCATCAAACACATCGCCATTCAGAATGAGTTGCTTATAACGATAATGCATTAATGTGTCTAATAACTGTTTCGACCGAGAAACTTCTGATCCAAGATGAATATCAGATACGATGATGGTATTCACTTCTTCCAGTATATCGGGTTCCATATCGATGAAATCTTCAATCATCGTTATTCGCAAAAATTGTGTTTAAACATATTACAAATATACTTTGCCATCACATTTGGGAAGCAAAACATTATCATTTGTTATGTCTCATCACGAAGTAAGATATGATCCGATCAAAGAAAACACTGCATACCAAGACATGACAATGCCTATTGCAATGATTGAACTAATCAAGCCATATCGAGACTCAATCCTGGAATACCCGATCATGGCATATGAAGCAAGGATATAAGAAAGGATGAAAAAAATATTAATCCTGGCCATGATTGCAAACATGAATGGATGTGCGGAGGGGTCAATCAAGATACCGAGATGCGGACCCCATTGTAGCGAGCCAAAAGAGAATGCCATGATTCCTGTAACCACCGTTCCAAGGGCATATACACCTGAGCCATATGAGGCAATGCCTGCTATTTCATAGAGCTTTCTACTTTCTTTTGTCAATACCCAATGAATGATCCAAAGCACAAAACCAAATGCAAGTATGCCAATAAAAGAAGTAGTCAGGGTAGATAATAATGCTTGATCGAATGGAAGTGAAGTCAATGTGGATGGTTGTTGCTGCTGACCATTCTTCATCCATGGCTTCATCATCAATATATTTTCGGCAATCAGTTCAGGGCTTTTTCTATGCAGCCATGCCACCATCAATGAAGCAGCAGTCTCCAATAGCCCTGCAAATACTATTGACTTCAATGGCTCTGCATTTCCCGATAATCCGGTCTGATGTGGCTGGTGGAGTATGCGCACAAAGCCGCGTAGCCAAGAATAATCATGATTCATGAAAATTCCTTGACACGTGATTGCATATTTGGTGGTAATGCAGCATTGATCATATCATGAACTGTTTGCTGCAGGGCTGCTTCTTGATCTCTGTTCATTTCTTGCAAAGGTTCTATCGGAGGAAGTATAGTCATGGAAACAGTTCCCGGATAGAATCGCAATTGGTCTTTTGGCATGATTGTTTGCGCTCCGGCAATTGCAATCGGAATAAGTTGTTTTCCAGATCTTGATGTAAGCAAGAATGCACCTCGTTTGAATGGTCCTAAACGTCCATCCTTGGAGCGCGTGCCTTCAGCAAAAATCACCACAGATTCTCCATTGCTAACGGAATTCACGGCTTCATCGATCCCTCTCATTGCATTGCGTGCATGTTCTCTTTGAATGCCGATATAAGGAGATGCCGCAAGACTCCACCCCATGAAAGGTATGCGTTCAAGATTTTTTCTGTACATAATACGAACATTGTCAGGTATTGAAGCAAGGATGATGGGGATATCGAAATAACTGGTATGATTCACCACATAAATCCTTCTCTGCATTGGATGAAGATGTTCCATCCCTTGCTTGTGGATTTTCACTCCGGCACATTTCAATAAAACGGAAGACCATTGTCTTGCAAAAATGAAATATGCGCTTCTCATACCACTGAATCCCAATATCAATGAAAGACTGGCATAAAAGACAGTGCTAGTCACGATAAGAAATACTCGGCAAAGGAATGCAATGAATGAGATTACATCTTTCATGGATGATTTATTGGGTGGCACCGGACTGTGTATTGACTTCAGAGGATATCACTCCATCTCTCAATGTGATTATCCGTTCTGCCATTCTTGCCACATCCATACTATGCGTGGCTATAAGTAATGTGAGCGAGCGTTCTTGCCTTATCGAACGAATGAGTTGCAATACCGAGATTGTATTTGCGGAATCCAAGTTCCCTGTAGGTTCATCTGCGATGATGATTTCCGGATCATTCATCAATGCGCGTGCAATGGCTATACGTTGTTGTTCTCCGCCGGATAACTCGGAAGGCCTATGCTCGCAGCGATGCATCATACCCACTTGCTCGGCTAGTGCCAAAGCTTTACTTCTTGCTTTTGACATGGACATGCCGGCAATCAAAGCAGGCATCATGATATTTTCCAAGGCGGTGAATTCGGGAAGTAGGTGATGGAATTGAAAGATGAATCCGATATATCGATTTCGCAATTCGGCGGATATATGTTTTTTCAATGCATCATGCGTGAATGTTTTACCGGAAAGTTCATAATGCAAAGTTCCGGAATCGGGAGAATCGAGCAATCCTAAAATATGGAGCAATGTGCTTTTCCCGGCTCCTGAAGGCCCCATGAATGCAATGAATTCTCCTTTCTGAATGCTGAGTGAAATCCCCTTCAATACAGGAGTATCATTCTCCGCAAGCATTGAATATGATTTCACAATTGAATCGGCAGTAATGATGCTCATCACGAATCCTAAAATTGCCGTAAAACGCGCATGTCATTCTCATATAATGCACGTATGTCATCTATTCCGGTGGCGAGCATGGTGACACGCTCTATGCCAAATCCGAATGCAAATCCTGAATAGATATCAGGATCAATTCCACAATTTCTTAATACATTCGGATGCACCATTCCACAGCCGCAAATCTCAAGCCATCCTGAATGCTTACACACTTTGCATCCTTTTCCTGAACAGAGATAACAATTGATGTCAACCTCAGCACTCGGTTCAGTGAATGGAAAATATGAAGGGCGAAATTTGAATATTAAAGACTCTCCATACATCTGTTTCGCAAATGATGTGATTGTGCCTTTCAAGTCGGCAAAAGTAACACCCTTGTCTATATACAATCCTTCAACTTGATGGAATTCTGCAAGTGATCTGGCTGTAACCGCTTCATTTCTATAGACTCTTCCCGGCATTATTGATCTGATCGGCGGTGCATGATACTTCATCATGCGAATTTGGACAGGAGAAGTATGCGAACGCAACATCACATCACCTGCAGCATCATCTATGAAGAATGTGTCCTGCATATCTCTTGCAGGATGATCTGCGGGAAAGTTCAATGCTTCATAATTATGATAATCATCTTCAATGTCTATTCCCTCAGCCACGGAAAATCCCATGCCCGCAAAAATATCCACGATGCGATCAAGTGTTTGACGGATAGGATGAACATGTCCGATTGCAGGTAAAAGACCGGGCAATGTGACATCGATTGTTTCAATGCCGGAATGTTGATGTTCAATGCTTTCTTTGGCTGATGCAATGCTCGATTCCACAAATTGTCTGAGCTCATTGAGCACTTTGCCGATTGCAGGCTTCTCTTCTTTGGGAATGGTTCTCAATTGATCCACCAATTCCTGAAGTGTGCCTTTTTTCACGAGATGCTTCAGACGAAAAGTCTCTAATGAAGCAGCATCATGAATCATTGCAAGATCCTGCTCGATTACGGTACGCAATTGTTGAATAGTCTCAATCATTGAATGCCAACAATGAAGTACATAAAAAAAGGCGTTCCGGAGAACGCCTCGAACATACGGAAAACACAAAGATTATCCAATTGCTGAACGCACGATCCGCTTGAAAACGGATGGCTGATTTGCAGCAAGATCTGCCAATACTTTACGATTGATGGATATATTCTTTTGCTTGAGTGCATGCATCAAACGAGAATATGTTGTGCCATTCAATCGAGCGCCTGCATTGATGCGAATAATCCACAATCTGCGGAAAGAACGCTTCTTATTGCGACGATCACGGTATGCATAGAGCAAACCCTTTTCGATATGATTTTTGGCAATTGTCCATACTTTGCTTCGCGCGCCCCAATAACCTTTGGCGAGTTTTATAAACTTGCGGCGGCGGCGATGCGATGCTACTTTATGCGTGGAACGTGGCATGATGCCCTCCTGCATGTAAATTGTTGAAAAAAGCGGTCAAAGGGGAGCTTCGCTAATATCCCATTGAACCAACCAAGCATTCACTCGGAATGCAGAGCGCCAATCAGCGCAGACATAATAAACGTTTGATATTTTGCTCATCGGCAACATTTACGAGTGCCGCTTGACGCAAATTACGCTTGCGTTTTCTGGTCTTGTGTGTGAGAATGTGATTCTTGAAAGCACGATTGCGACGAATCTTTCCGGATCCGGTAGGCGTAAAGCGCTTCTTCGCACCACTATTCGTTTTCATTTTAGGCATTGAACATACCTGAAATTGTGAAAAAAACAATTTGACTTCATGCAAAGCCAAATCCTGTCAGTCTTATTCTTCGTCCGAAGATTTTTCCTTCTTGGGCTTCTTGCCAACCTTGTCAGGGGCAAGAATGACAGACAATGTTCTGCCTTCAGGATGAATCGGCTGATCGATTCTGGAACAATCCTCAAGTGTAGCGACAAATCTCTCAAGCAAAGCCAATCCGATTTCCTGATGCATGATCTCACGACCTTTGAACATAACAGTGGCTTTCACTTTATGACCCTCACCAAGAAATTCACGGGCATGCCTCGTCTTGAAATCAAAATCATGCGTGTCCGTACGCCATTTGAAACGTACCTCCTTCAATTGAGCATGATGCTGCGCCTTCTTGGCCAATTTTTCTCTTTTCTGCTGCTCATATGCAAATTTCCCATAATCGATGATTTTACACACCGGCGGAACTGCCTGTTGAGCAATCTCAACCAAATCTTTCTCACGCTCATATGCCAATTCAATGGCCTCTCTGGTTTGCATCACGCCCAGCATGACGCCCTCTTCATCGACAACTCTCACCTCAGGAACACGAATTTCCTCATTGATTCTATTCTTTCTCTGCTTTTCCGGCATGGGCTCGCGATCACGAGGACCACGCGGAACCGATGGCCGAGGGCCGGACATCGGTGGCCTTGGACCACGAAATCCTCCGCTTGGAGATGAAGATTGAGGACGCGAAGGTCCACTGCCTTGAGTGGGTCGGTTCTGGGATTCACCCGCCCCTTTGTTCGATGATGTATGTTCCAAATACTACCTAAGAGATGATGCGTAAATTGTGATCAAACATGATGACCACAGACTTTTCGACGGCCTGCAATTTACTAAAAATCCGTGGTATAATACCTATGGAAATCGTGAATTACAGCATGAATTGTGTACTTTTGTAGAGTTTTTCTGAAAATTTGACCAAAAAGAGTGTTTTCATGAGCATACAACAGAGAAATGACCAAGAACAAAGGCGTTATGATGAACTTCACGAACTCCGAAGCAAAGGGATAAATCCTTATCCTCATACATTTGATCGTACACATACATCTTCTGCGATTCATTCTCATTTTTCCGATGAACACCCGGACATACTGTCTGATGTCTCCATTGCCGGAAGAATTATGGCCATACGAAAAATGGGGAAGGCAACATTTGCCACGATTCAGGATCAACAGGGTCGCATTCAGATTTATGTAAAGCAGGATGAATTGCCGGAATTTTATGAATGCATCAATCTTTTGGACATTGGAGATTTCATAGGGGTAAGTGGATATGTATTTCGGACACGCATGGGTGAAATTAGCGTTCATGCTCGTCAAGCCCAATTATTGACAAAATCCTTGCGACCCATTCCAATTGCCAAAGAAGAGACTGATGCCGATGGAAACAAAGTCGTGTATGATGCCTTTTCCGATAAGGAATTACGATATCGCAAACGTTACATCGATTTGATTGTAAATCCACAAATCAGACATGTTTTTGAAAAACGTTCACTCATCATCAGCGCAATGAGACGATATTTTGATGATCAAGGATGGATGGAAGTTGAAACCCCGATTCTGCAACCGTTATATGGAGGCGCCTCTGCAAGACCATTCATCACGCATCACAATGCGCTTGATTTTGATTTATATCTTCGAATCGCCATTGAATTATACCTTAAAAGGCTGATTGTAGGCGGATTCGAAGGTGTTTATGAAATCAGTAAAAATTTCCGCAATGAAGGGATGGACCGGACCCATAACCCCGAGTTCACAATGATGGAAATATATGTTGCCTATAAAGATTATTTCTGGATGATGGACATGGTGGAAGATTTGTTCAGAGCGATTGCGGACAAAGCACTGGGCAAAAGAGACATCACCATTGGTGAACATGTGATTTCATTTGATCAACCATTCAGAAAAGCAACGATGTTCGATTTGTTTTTGGAACATACGGGCATGAATCTTCGAGGACTTAATCGTGCAGAATTGTTGCAAGCTGCCAGATCACTCAATGTTGATGTAGCCAATGATGCAACGGCGATGAAAATTCTTGATGAAATATTCTCACAAAAAGTTGAACATCATTTGATTCAACCCACATTCGTGATGGATTATCCCGTAGAGATGTCACCACTCGCAAAAGCTCATCGCTCTGAAGAAGGGCTTGTTGAACGCTTCGAATTATTCATCAATGGATATGAATTCGCAAATTGTTTCACGGAATTGAATGATCCCGTGGATCAGCGCCAAAGATTGGAAGAGCAAGCAAGAGACAGAGCAGGAGGCGATGAAGAAGCAATGGTATTGGACGAGGATTTCTTGCAGGCAATTGAAGTAGGCCTGCCTCCAACCGCCGGATTGGGAATTGGCATCGATCGCTTGGTTATGCTGCTTACAGGACAAGATTCCATCAGAGATGTGTTATTCTTCCCTACCATGCGTCCGGAAGTATGATCATTTGCGATACATGGGAAATGATGCCAGCCCCATGCGCTGAAGTGCATGCTTGATTGAAACAAGCAAAACCCCAAAGCCATAGATTGAACTGCGATAGAGATTGATGCTTGAAGCTTCCGGAAAATATTTGGTCGGACAGGTTATCTCTCCAATCGGAAATCCCGCATAAATGATTTGCGACAACATTTGATTGTCGAATACGAAATCATCTGAATTTTCTTCGAGACGCAATGATTCCAAAACCTCTTTGGAAAAGGCACGATATCCCGTGTGATATTCGCTGAGTTTTTCTCCGACGAGAATATTTTGAATCAATGTGAGCAATCTATTGGCAATGTATTTATATGTTGGCATCCCACCCTTCAAAGCCCCTTTGCCCAAAATACGGGAACCCAATACCACGGGATATAATCCTTGTGCGATGATGCTCGCCATTGCAGGAATCAGTTTGGGTGTATATTGATAGTCAGGATGCAGCATGATCACTACATCGGCACCCAATTCCAAGGCCTTGGCATAACATGTTTTTTGATTCCCACCATACCCTTTATTGCTTTCATGCCTTATGACATTCTTGATTCCGAGAGCATGAGCAACCTCGATGGTATGGTCTCTGCTTGCATCATCAACAAGGATTACATCATCAACAATGTCAAAAGGAATCTCCCCATATGTTTGCTCAAGTGTTTTGGCAGCATTATATGCAGGAAGCACAATCACGATTTTCTTTGAATGCAACATGTGTCGTTTCTGTATTTTTCACTGAAAAGTTCAGACAAAAATAGGCTTTATGCAACAGCAAGTGAGAAAAATCACCAATATTATCAAGTGGATCCTCGGCAGCCTTGCTATCATTATCTGCAGCGCCGCTTTCATTGCCACATTACCCTATGCACTGTTCACCAATGTGTATGATTTCCCTGCGCCCAAACCATTCAGTGGTAAAACATGGTATAATCCCTATACAGGACTGGCATTTGATGATATCAATCATTGGAAAAAATCCAATTTTCACGGTCATACCAAAGCATGGCAAGGAATCACTGATGGTCATTCCGATCATGCAATCTATGACAGCGTCTATCGTGCACTCGGATATCATTCCATAGGCATATCGAATTATCAGTTCATTGATACAACATTCAACAAATCAATCGGATATGTTCCATGCTATGAACATGGCTATAATGTATGGAAGCGCCATCATGTATGCATTGGGGCTCAATCCGTCACTTGGCTTGATTTTCTGTTCGGACAAAGCATTCACCATAAGCAGACGATGCTGGATCATCTCCGGCCAACAATGGACGTTCTTGCAATTGCTCACCCAAGATTCAGAGGGAGTTTCGATGCTGAAGATTTCCTGAAATTATCGGGATATGATTGCATTGAAGTTTTGAATCATTATCGCATTTCAGATGAGCAATGGGACTCCGCCCTCTCTGCAGGATATCCCGCATGGATCGTGGGTGATGATGATACGCATAATGCAAGCGCCGAAGGTGAAACCGGAGTATGTTGGACCATGATTCATGCACCGGGAAATGCCAAAAGAACAGAGTTGACAACATCTCTGAAACAGGGAAGAGCTTTCGGCTTGACAGGTAAAAGAGGAATTGTAGAAATATATCCCACTCGCCATGAAATCATCGGCGATACCGTTCTCCACATCAGCTTGAGCGATACTGCAAGAAGCATTGAATTGATTGGACAGGGTGGGAATCTCATCGGCAGGGATACGCTTGTAAGAGAAGTCAATCATCGATTGCAATCTTCCGACAACTATGTCAGAGCAAAGATTAATGGTGATTCTTCGATCATGTGGATGAATCCGGTCATGCGATGGGATGGGAAGCAAAGAGCAAAACCAATAATCAATGTAACAAAAACAATTGTTTATCGAAGCACATGGTGGATTGGCTATACCCTCATCATTATTGTGATAGCAAAACGCTTTCGAAAAAGAAAAAATTGATTATTCTTTTTTCCCTTTGTATAATGGGAATTCAAGTAATCGACATTCTATATCGGCATTAAAAAACGGAATTCTCTTAGAGGTTCTTAATCCGATTGATTTTGCTGCCTGCATATTTCCGGTGAACACATATCCCGTCCAACCTGAGCAGTTCTGCTTGAACAGATCCCCGATGTCCTTGTATTCTTCTTCCAAAGATTTTTCCGACCCCAATCTTTGACCATATTCAGGATTCATGATGATGATTCCCTCTTGATCCGGCATTACAATATTGCGTACATCACAAACGGACCATGAAATCCAATCTTCAACTCCGGCTTCTTTGGCATTTTCTCTTGCAATGCGAACAGCACCCGGATGAATGTCTGAAGCAATAAAGCGCGGAACTTCACATTCTCGCCTTGCTTCCATTGCATCAAATTTCAAATGTCTCCATAGTTCTTTGTCATAACCGAAGACATGCATGAATCCAAAATTGGATCTCATTGACCCCGGAGCCGTATCAGAAGCCATCATCGCAGCTTCGATTGCAAGCGTTCCGGATCCACACATCGGATTGACAAAAGGCATGGAATATGGCGCCCACACAGTTGCCGAAATGACGGCTGCGGCAAGATTTTCTCTCATTGGGGCTCGCCAAGGATTCATGCGATATCCTCTGCGATGCAGCGGTGTTCCCGACATGTCCACATAAACCGAACATTTTGTGTGATGCCAATACAGAAAAATCACAGTCTTATCTTTTTCCGCACCGGAATCAGGTCTGCGTTGACGATACTTACGAATTCTATCCACAATACCATCTTTGCATTTTTGCCCTGCAAAATGTGTATTCGTGATTGTCTTTGTGTCGATGGAAGTAACAACCGTAAAATACCCATCATCAGGAATGATTTCTTCCCATGGAAGAGAATACACGCTTTTATACATGTCCATCGGGGTTCGTACATAAAATTCCTTCAACAATAACAAGACCCTTGAAGCAATGCGAGAATGCAAGCATAAAGCCATTGCCTCTCTAATGCTGCCTTTGATACTTACTCCCACATCGAAAACCGATTCAGGAATGAATCCGAGAGACTTGATTTCTTGTTCAAGAAATGGTGCCAATTTTAATGGGCATGTAATAAAAAGCGTTGTTTGTTCAGATAGGATATTCGCCAAAAGCGTGCTCCGAGTGAAATCATGAGAGCAATTTACTGTTTTGATTCGGGGATTAGCCCCACTTCCCATAAAATGCCGATAATTCCCTATTTTACGGTATTCTTTCATCCCTCATTTACTCGAATTGCATGGATATTTCCGTCATCATCGTGAATTACAATGTCAAGGACTTCCTTGTGCAATGCCTGAACTCATTGCAGATTGCCCTTGAAGGAATTGATGCGGAGATCATTATCATCGACAATGATTCTGAAGATGGATCACAAGAATATATACCCAGAAAATTTCCTGATCTTCGCTATCATTGGCTGGATCGAAATATAGGTTTTGGTACGGCAAACAATATTGGGATACAAGAAGCAAAGGGTAGATATGTGCTCTTATTGAATCCTGATACAATAATCGAAAAGGGCACAATTCGCAGCATGATTGCATTCATGGATCGAGAACCAAATTGCGGTATCGCCGGATGCAGAGTACTCAATGCAGATGGAACATTTCAACTCGCTTGCCGAAGAGGCCTGCCCACACCTTGGGCTTCCTTTTGCAAGTTATTCGGATTACAGGCCTTATTCCCTTCTTCCCCTCTGTTTGCTCGCTATAATATGACCTACAAAAGCGAGCTTGAAACCTATGATGTCGATGCATTGATTGGAGCTTTCATGTTTTGCAGAAAGGAAGCCTTGAATCAAGCATCGGGTTTCGACACCGATTTCTTCATGTATGGAGAAGATGTCGATCTATGCCACAGAGTGCAAAAGAATGGTTGGACAATCCGATATTTCCATGAGCCAACAATCATTCATTTCAAGGGCGAGAGTTCAAGAAGAAGCTCATTGAATGAAATCAGCGTGTTTTATGATGCAATGGAAATATTTGCTCGAAAACATTTTGGTCATTCCACATTGTTCTTGTTTATCCTTCGCATAGGCATCAAACTACGATCAATGTATGCGATGATCGAAGAACATATTTGGGATGTCTTGTTCATGCTTTTGGACGCGATTTCAATTGTTTCGGCCTTAATGCTTGCAACAACAGTCAGATTCGGAGCGCCATTTGCATTCCCGGATTATGCTTATCCCACCGTATTCATTGCGATGATTTTCATCACATTGATTTCACTCTTGATTTCCGGCGGATACTTTGAACATACTGGACGCATCAGACCGGTTATAACGGGTTATTTTGCTGCATTCTTTGTCCTTTCTTCCTTAACATATTTCTTCAAAGATTTTGCTTTCAGCAGAGGCGTCCTGCTGATGAGTATGGCTTTTGCACTTGGATGTTCAATCATTGCCAGGACGTTGTGGCATGCTTATCATACGATAAAAGGAAAAAAAGCTGATAGAAGAGTATTGATCATTGGGAAAAATGAACATGAAACAGAAATTCTCAATGCATTGCAAACAGCAGATAAACATAATGCCATCATCATCGGAAGAGTAAAAACGCATTTAGATGATACTCAACATGTGCATTTGCCAATTCTCGGAGAACTCTCAGAATTGGAAACAATCGTATTACATCATGACATCGATGAAATCCTCATCATTGACAATTCCATTGATGCCATGCACATGCTTGGATTGTCGATGGCTTTGCAACAGCATAAAGTACGCATCCATGCTGTGAGTGAATATGATGATGTGATTGTATCCCATATAGCACAGGAAATCTCCGGTATTTCACCCGATATACCGAAGGTGAATTTGAGAATATTCCGCCATCGCTTGATAAAGCGTTGCGGTGACCTTGCTTTAGCCCTTTTCTTTTTGAGTCTTGGCCTCCCACTCGTATTTTTGTTATCCGATCATCCGATATCTTTCATCAAAACAATGATCGATGTCTTGATCGGCCGCATGAGCATCGTTGGTGTGTATACAAATGACACATTATTTCCGGATGCACTTCCCGGAATGACCGGTCTTGCGCATATTGGTAATGCAACCATGATGTCTCCTTCGGTGATTCATGATCTGGACGCTCACTATATTCGTTATCACACTCCCGGGCTGGACCTGGAAATACTCTTGAAACACTTTGTAAGGAATGGTTTACGTGGCTTCAAACTTCGTTCTTGAATTCGAAAAACCAATAGTAGAACTTGAGCAAAAAGTAACTGAAATGCGAAGTCTTCCGAATGCATCGGAAATTGAATCGCAAATCAATGAACTCGAAAACAGCATTGAAGAATTGCGTTCGAATATTTATGCGCATCTCACTCGATGGCAACGAGTACAAATTGCACGTCACCCTGATAGACCCTATTCTCTTGATTATGCAGATTTCACATTCACGGATTTTGTTGAATTGCATGGCGATCGGGGTTTCAGGGATGATCCGGCAATCATAGGTGGTTTGGCTAAGCTTGATGGTCAGCCCGTGATGCTCATTGGGCATCAAAAAGGGCGAGACACTAAATCAAATCTGTACCGAAATTTCGGCATGCCAAATCCAGAAGGGTATAGAAAAGCGAAACGATTGATGCTCTTGGCGGAAAAGTTTCAGGTGCCCGTCATTTGTTTGCTCGATACACCGGGTGCATATCCGGGCATCGAGGCAGAAGAACGCGGACAAGCTCAAGCAATTGCTGATAATCTCCTTGCAATGTCTGGCCTAAGTACACCCATCATCATTTGCATCATCGGCGAGGGTGCTTCCGGTGGCGCTTTAGGCATTGGCATCGGAGACAGAATACTCATGCTTGAAAATGCATGGTATTCGGTGATTGCTCCGGAATCTTGTTCGAGTATTTTATGGAGAAGTTGGGACTTCAAAGAACAAGCGGCTGAGGCATTGAAATTGACAGCTCCAGATCTTCAGCAATTTGGCATCATCGATCGCATAGTTCCTGAACCTGTGGGTGGCGCACACAGAGCTCCAATTGACATGTTTGAATCATTGAAGATCATACTAAGCGAAGAATTGCATACACTCAAACAAAAAGACCTAACGACATTGATCAGCGAGCGACGCGATAAATTTGCCCAAATGGGCGTTTGGACGGAGTCTTGAACATAGTGAGTAAATCAACAATAGTATATGTCGTCAATGCAAAGGTGCCGGAAGAAGTAAGAGCAGAAAAAATATGTGCATCTTTGGTACAACATGGTCATAATGTGATCATCGCTTGCAAATGGTCAGGGGAAACAGAAATCAGAGAAAAGCATGATGGATACACAATCATTCGCATAGGCAAGGGTAAAGGGATTTTTGCAACATGCTTTCCGGGCAATCCTTTTTGGCAGGCAGCAATTTCATCCATCATCCAAGAATTCAATCCGAACTTGATCATCTGTAGAGAGATGATCCCAATGCAATCTTGCGTCAAAGCCACAAGAAAAACCATTCCGATCATACTTGACATGGCAGAACATTATCCGGCCGCAATGAGAGAATGGAAGAAATATCGGATGAATCCGATTTCTCGTTTGGCCGTTCATCACCTCTATATCCCGGACTTCATTGAGAAGCATGCGGTTCAACACGCTGATGCCATCATCACTGTTTGCAAAGAACAAAATGAACGACTCAATGCTGAATATGATATTGGGAACAATGCAATGTTCATTGCTCACAATACTCCTGATGAGTGTAGTATCAATGGCATTCGCAAAGGATCTTCGCTGCCGCCAATCGTTTTCGGACATCATGGTTATTTTACACTGGAACGAAACTTGGAAATGCTTGTGAAAGGATTCGCCATAGCAGCACAAAGGCATCCGAATATCAAACTTCTTCTTGCAGGTTCAGGCGAAACATTCAATGATGTATATGCCATTGCCTCTTCACTCCCCTGCTCAGATCAGATTGAATTCACAGGATCCTACACATCACATGATTTGGCTGATTTGTATGGTAGAACTGATATTGGCATTCTGCCTTATGCCGAGCAACAATTCCGTCAATACACCTTACCAAATAAAGCATTTGATTATATGGCCAGTGGCATACCGATCATAAGTTCAGGTTTAAGACCGATGAGACGATTATTGGATGAAACCCAAGCAGGCATATATGGTTCCTGCGAAACACCCGAGAACATCGCTGCGCTTATCGACATCATGATGCGTTCAGATATCCCTTCAATGGCCGAAAACGGCATAGAATCTTTCAAGAAAACATATAATTGGGGGCACGATTTCAAACAAATTCTGGCTTCAATTGATTTTACCCTATCACATAGTCGAAAAAACCTTTGATTTTCATTGTTTTTTGTAGATTTGTATCGATTTTATGAAAGTGCATTACATGAAACACCCCGATGAGCCCGGAAATTGTGCCTTACTCATCGTATCATGTGACAAATACAAGGATTTGTGGGGACCTTGCATAACTTTGTTAAGAAGATTTTGGACGAACTGCCCGTATCCCGTTTATTTACTATCGAATACTGAAGCAGCTGATTTCCCCAATGTCTCTTCGATAATGACCGGATCAGACATATCTTGGTCGCATAATCTTCGTATTGCTCTCGAACACATTCGCGAACCCTATGTATTGCTTTATGTAGAGGACTTGTTTTTGACAAAAGAGGTACAATCCTCAGCTGCTGAATCTCTCATAGAACGCTGCGTTTCCGAACATTGGAACTATGTACGATTGAATCCAACACCAAAGGGTGATATTCGAATAGACAATGCTGTATCAAGAATTTCACCCGGCGCAGTATATAGATCTTCCGTTGTGTTTTCGGTTTGGAATAAAGATGTGTTGAATAGTCTCCTTCTGGATGGAGAATCCGCATGGGATTTTGAAGAAATCGGTTCGAAAAGAACAGATAAACTCGATGGTTTCTATGCTTCAAATCATACATTGATTCATGCAAGCAATACCGTGATAAAAGGGGTTTGGGAAGTGGAAGCCCTTAATATCGTGAGGAAGCTCGGAATTGAGCCGGACATACATTCCAGAAGAGTGATGACAAACAAAGAATATGCTCTGTGGAAACTGAAACAGTTGCGCTCTTTGTTGTTCCATTTATTGCCACATGGAACAAAGCGAAAGGTAAAAGGATTCTTTCGTCAAAAAAAATAAAAACGTTTATTGATCAGTTAGTCTTGATGGAAAAGTTGACAAGGTCGTATCCTTCTTGCCACACTTCAAGACACTTTGTGGGATGCAGAAAGCCAAACTGCATTATTTTTTATTAGCGCAGGGATAGCGCGGTTTTTTTGCCCGAGAGGCAAGTGAGAGTATTATGAGTTATCCAACACCAGATTCGGATGATCGTTCTTTTAATGATAATTCCGAATCACAACAGCCAATGTATTCCTATGATGGTAGTCATAAATCCGTGAATGAAGACTCTCAGGAATTTGGTAATCAGGATAGAGAGCGCAAGCCAAGAACATTTCGTTCTCCCGAAAGAAGCACAGATGATGAAAGGCCATCCGGTGATTTTGGTAGAGGACAGAGCCAGTATGGTTCAAGACCCGACTATCAAGATCGCGGTGATTATCGTAGTCCTTCTTATGGTGACAATCGCTATGAAAGACGCGATCAGCAACAGAGACCCTACAGGTCACAAGACAATTATCGTCAAAGCAATTATGGCTCTGACAGGCCAAATCGCGATTATCAAAACAGATATAGTCGAGGCTCGGAAGGTGGTTCCGGTGGTTATCGCCAAGATTATAGACCACGCAGAGAATATGGTGATCGCCCACAATATGGACGCCAAGGCGGATATGAATCACGTGGCAATTTTGACAATCGCGGTAGTGGTGGCGGTTATGACAATCGCCGCTCATATGATCAGCGTTCTGATTATAGACCACGTCGTGAATATGGAGATCGCCCACAATATGGTCGCCAAGGTGGTGGTGGCTATGACAATTATGAACGTAGACCGCGCCAGTTCGATGATCGAGGTGGCTATGGCGAACAAAGAACAATGCGCCCGCGGAATTTCGGGGATAATCGCTATCAACAAGATTATCGCGGTGGCGGTGGTGGTGGCGACTATTATCGTAATCCCATGAATCGTCCAATCACATTGGTCAAAGCAATTTCAAAATGTGATTATGGTTCACCACGCATTTGCCTTAGAGCCATTCGCGAAGGTTTGGTTTCTGTCAATGGAGAAATCGTCACAAATCCCAATGCACGTGTTCGCATAAACAGGGATATGTTCGAGGTCAATGGCATTCCGGTAAATCAGAATCTTGATAAGATGTATATAGCCGTGCATAAAGGAAGGCATTTCTCAGGATCAAATGAAATGTCCGTCCCCTCCATTTATCGATTGATGAAAAATAAATTCGGATGGTTTGCACCTTTGGGTTGTTTGGAAATTGCTTCAAGCGGCATGATTATTTACACGAATGATATAAGCTGCAAACGCTCTTATGGAGCTGAACTGCAACATATCGCTAAAACTTATAGGGTAAAAGTACATAGACCATTGCAGTCAATTGAAGAAGTTGAACGCATCTTAGATTTTGTTCGCACCCAAACAGAAGAACATGTCACTGTAGAACTCGAAAAAGTAAATACTCGCAATTGTTGGCTGAGATTTGATGTTCGTACTTCAACACCGACTGACATTCGCACTGCATTGAAAGAATATGGTTTGGAAACTTTGGCTTTTGAAAGAACAGCCATTGGTCATTTGACTGTTAAGAATTTCCATCCCGGTTCATGGAGACGCTTGGATGATCGTGAAATCGGCAAATTGCTCAAATCAGCAGAAGAACCGATTGAACCATATATCGTTCCAGATGATTATAAAGTAGTCCCTCCTGGCAGTCCAATCAACAAAGATGATCAGCCAAACAAGAAGGCTTGGCGTGCACTATATAAAGAGTGGCAAAAGGATATAGCTGAAAATTTGGATTGATATGTATTGAATATTTCAAAGGGCGCCCCATTAGGAGCGTCCTTTTTTTTGACCACATGTGTACACGTTAATGCAAACTCCATTCATCATAGAACAAAACGATCATCAGTTGATCGGATCGAAAGCAGATATCACCTATGAGATTTCTTTTGAACATGCAACCAGACATTGCATTTCAATTCGCATGATCATAGCGAATAATACATCCTCCACGATTATTGCTAAAAGCCCAGTTTGGATTCCCGGTAGCTATAAAGTTCGAGATATGAATGCACATCAACATGCAGTCACTATCCATGAAGTGAATGGCAATCCATTGGAATGGAAATGGCTTTCGAAGCATGTCATGGAAATTCATAATACCTCTAAATCCGATATCGTGATTGCTTATGAATATTATGCAAATGACAAAGGCGTCCGCACTTCACATGTGAATAGAAATCATGCATTCATCATGCCGGTTGCTTGCTTAATGTATGTTGAAGGCAGAATGGAAGAGATTCATCATGTCAGGATAGATGCCGGACATTGCGAATGGAAGCATATTACCACAGCTCTCTCACCGGTTGATCAGAGTGATAATCCACAGATTCCAACATTTGGGGCATTGAATTATCATATCTTGATTGATTCCCCGATTGAAGTTGGAAATCACCGTTGTTCTTCATTCGAAGTTGCAGGAGCAAAGCATGAAATTGCTCTCATAGGCCAAGAGTCTGTAGACATGGATTGGATCAATGGAGAGATCAAAAGAGCAGTCGAAATTCAACATCAATTTTGGGGCGATCTTCCCTATGATCGATATGTGTTTTTCCTTATGATCGGTGAAGGTTTACGCGGTGGTTTGGAGCATTTGCGCTGTAATGTAAGTGCGGTTGAGCCCTCGGCATTTTTGGATAGAACTTCCGCACAAGGAATGATGGCTTTATTGGTGCATGAATTTTTCCATACATGGAATGTCAAGCGCATCAGGCCAATTGAACTCGGACCATTTAATTATGAGGAAGAAAATTATACAACGATGCTTTGGTTGGCTGAAGGCTGGACTTCGTATTACGATGATTTGCTTTCCTATAGAAGCGGATTTTACTCAAGAGACGAATATTTATCCGTACTTGCCCAAGCACATCTTGGGAAATTGGCCAGAGTGCCCGGACGATTTGCAATGTCATTGAAAGATAGTTCCTTTCTCGCATGGACCAAACTATATGCAGTAAGTCCGGATCAACACAATCAATTCCCTTCTTATTATACCAAGGGTGGAATCGTTGCTTTACTATTGGACTTACTCATCATAGCAAAGTCGGACGGCAAACATAAGCTAGAACATGCACTCCGTGCAATGTGGGAAAAATACAAAGTAGATGGTCAAAAAGGTTTCACTGAAGATGACATCATTGCGATTATTGAAACAACATGCAATGTATCAATCAAACAAGAATTCGATGCATGGCATAATGGAATCGAAGAATTACCATATCAATCCATATTCGATCAAATTGGTTTGGAGTGGAAAGAACATCAAGCCCATGCACCCCAAGAATGGTATGGAGATTTTCGTCCATTTCATCCCAAAAACCCTCATATCTTTTTCGGAAGCGTGATTTCGGAGGATTATGGAAGATTATTCGTTCGGGAAGTTGAAAAGAATTCTCCTGCAGACAAAGCAGGTATTGGAATAGATGATGAAATCATTGCAGTGAATGGCAAGAGAGTAAGCACAAGAATCATGCTGATCAATGCATTGCAGTCTCAAGGTATCAAGCAGCCTGCCGAGCTCATTGCACAATGCGATGGCAGAATGTATGAAACTAAAGTGCAATTGATTCCGGCAATTTCATATTCATTGAAGATATCTGACACCATCACAAATAAGCAAGAACGCCTCCTTGAATATTGGCTCAATGCTTAATCTTGGTGACGTCGTTTTTTCTGTTTATTCATCCACCAATAACCGGTGGCTATCAGAATGAACAATAGAAGTATGGGTGTGATTGCCCTTCCATATACCTCGAGATAAGTACCTATGTTTCGCCAATGTTCCCCGAGCACATTACCTGCATAAAGCAATATTCCATTCCAAATCAATGCACTTATTGCAGAAAAGCCAATGGCAGTGGCCATATTGACATTCGATGCACCTGCAACGAAGGAAATAACCGCCCTTGTACCTGATAAAAAACGGTTGGCAATAATCAAGCTGAGGCCATATTTCCTGAACCACTCTTCTGCTTTGAGAATAGTGGTTCTTTTCATAAAAAGAAAACTAGGGCGATCAGTGAAAACATGCCCCATCTTTGAGCCAATCAAAAACATGACATAAAATCCAACCGTGCTTCCGGCTGTGGCAGAACCCAATATGATCATGTATCTGAGTATGTCGCCATCGATGAGCGTGCCAATGAACACGAGTAAAACATCGCTTGGTGAGGGAGGAAAAATATTCTCAATGCAGGTCAAAAGAAAAGCTGCCAGCAGAATTCCCTCTATGGGAAGCGCTTGTAAATAGATAACAAGTGAGTCGATCATTATCAATCACAATCAAATTGCAGAAAAAGCGAAGTTCAAAATTGCATTAATTATTACTTAGTACAATGATAATGTATCTATTGTCTTCAAGGCCATCATTTAGTGGATATGTTTTGCAAATACATATGAGAAATATCCCATCTCATTTTTTTAAGTCCATTCAATGTAAAAGATACTATATTTTGTGAATCTCGTTGACAAAACTCATTGTTTTGCTCGATCGGGTTTATTTACAATTACGCATATCATAGCATGATTGAATCCATCGGTATATTCATCATTATTCTTGCCGGATTTGCACTCATAAGAGGAATCGATGTGCGATTCGTATTATTCATCGCAGGCATTGCACTTGGCCTAGTTTCAGGAAATGTATTTGCCATATTCAATGAATTTCAAGAATCAATGGGCGAGGGTAAGACCATTGCACCGATTTGTGCATCGATGGGGTATGCATTTTTGCTTCGCATGACCGGTTGTGACAAGGCAATGGTTCATTATATCATTGCACCCATAAAGAAATTGTCATGGTTTTTATTGCCCGGAAGTTGCATAGTCGGACTATTAACAAATATTGCCATTCCAAGTCAAACAGCCGCTGCAGCTGCTGTTGGCCCTATCCTCATTCCAATTTTGACTGCAGCAGGTTTTCATCCCCTGATTGCAGCATCGGCTCTGGTTCTTGGTTCTTCAGGTGGTGGTGATTTATTCAATCCCGGTGAGCCGGAAGTAGTATCCATACAAGTCGGCACAGGTGCTCCGCTCACCCAAGTGATGGATACATTGGCACAATATGAAATCCTGGCATTTTCTATTGCCACTGTTATTTTCGTTGTCTTATCCTATATAAAACCTCCAACAAAGCAAATTGAATATCATACCCATCAACTTGATGATGAACATCATCCTACGGTGTTCAAAGCAATCATGCCTCCCTTGCCTATCTTGACATTGTTACTCATCAGACCCGGCAATGCGCTCTTTGCACCACTCTTGGAAATCTATCCTCAAGGACTGCCTGTTGCACATGCTATGGTGTTTTTCGGTTTTCTCTTAATCATGTTCAATACGAAACGCATATCGGCATTGACCAATGAGTTTTTCAAAGGATTGGGATTCGGATATGCTCATGTGATTTCATTGATTATCACAGCAAATTGTTTCATAGCCGGACTTGAATCCATTGGCTTCATGCAATCAATCATTTCATTTATCCTACATGCCGGACCATTTGCTCATATTGCCGGTTCTCTATCAGTTTGGGCCATGGCTGTTGTTTCCGGATCGGGCACTGCGCCAAGCGTTGCTTTTTCAAATGGCGTATTACCAACAATGAGCGCCATCGACATGAAAAACGCCATTGACCTTGGAGCATTGGGTGCATTGGGATCGGCCTTTGGAAGAACAATGTCGCCGGCGGCAGCGGTGATGATTTTTGCAGCCGCATTGATCGGAGTTTCACCACTTGAAATCGTCAAGAGAACCACAATACCATTGCTTATTGGCTTGATTCTAACTATAATTGCGTCAATCATTCGGTGATGAATATGTAACTTTCATCCAATTCGATCATTATTTCTTCATTGACCCGCATTTCGGGAAGCATCATGAAAAGAAGAGAATTTTTCAGTCTGAAAACCAAGCATGAAGAGAGTTTTTCAGGACTCAGCCAAGATGCACATATTCCACATATGAAAAGAGTCTCTGCAGGTCTGGAGCCATTCATTCCATCAGACTCTCAACCCTGGGATTATGAGAGGGCGGCTCATCTTCTACGCAGAACAATGATTGGCCCAACAGACAAGGAAATTCGTCAGGCATTGTCATTGGGTATAGACAAAACAATTGCAATGTTATGTACCCCACATCCGATCGATTCCAAAGAAATTGAACCTTGGTGCAAGTCGGAACCACAAATAAGAGCAATTCCGGCAAATAGCGATATCCCCGGTTTGAAAGATCAGGAATTTCAAACCCAAATACTCATCAGAAGAGAACTCATCACACGTTGGTATATCAAAACACTTGCGATTTCTCCTATCAGCGTGCAAGAAAAAATGGTGATGTTTTGGTCGGGCATTCTTACAACAGAAATCGATGTCGTGAATTTTTCAGAGTGGATTTTCAATCAACAACAGCTTTTTAGAGATCAATGTTTAAAGAATTTCAAATCACTGATTCAAGAAATCACCATTGATCCGGCGATGTTGACTTATCTTGATGGTAGATTGAACCAAAAAACATCGAAAATAAATCAAATAAATGAAAATTATGCAAGAGAGCTCATGGAGCTATTTACTTGTGGTCCTACAGATTGGAATAATGCACCCAATTACACTGAAGAAGATGTCCGGGAAGCAGCCAGAGCTTTGAGTGGATGGACAATTGCCGTCAGCACCAACGCCAATGCTGCAGCCAGATCATATTATTTGGGACTGAAAAGCAATTTCATTTCTTCCAGATGGGATTCCGGAAATAAAACATTCATGGGTGAAACAGGTAATTGGAAAGCTTCAGACATCATCAATATACTGTTTCAAAAAAAGAGTTTACAGATTTCTCAATTCATCTGCGAAAGACTCTATAAGTCATTTGTCTATGATATCCCTGATAGAACAATCATTGATGAGATGGCGTCGATCTTCCGAAAAGATTGGGAAATTAAACCCGTGCTTGAAACATTGCTTCGCAGTGCACACTTTTTTGATTCAGAAAATATCGGTGCAATGTATAAAAGCCCAGCGTCATTCCTCATTGGATCAATTCGTTCGATGAATATTTCCAAAGTACCGGATTTTCGCATGGATGTTTCTTCTGTCACAAACAGAGATTTATCAAACAGAATGAGTAGTATGGGAGAAATTCTCTTTAATCCTCCAAATGTAAAAGGTTGGCCCGGTGGACGTTCATGGGTGAGCACATCCACGGTGTCACTTCGCCATAAATTCATGTTGGATGTTATTGATGGTAAAATTATGATTCGTGATAATGGAGCCTTGACACAATTTTACGTATTTGATGCTCTTGCATTTGCTCGAACTTTCCCTGAACCAAATGATCCTGAAGCTCTGTGCATGGACATGACACAATTCATGTTGAATCGCAAACCAACGGAAAAAGAATATTCCACCTATTTGGAAGCTTTGTTGAAGGGAGCGAAAATCTATGAGTGGAATATTGATGATCCAGCATTCAAGCCCATGGACCGTATAAAAAATCTTTTACGCATGTTGGTTGTGCAACCCATGCATCAATTGCATTGATATCGCGGGGTGAATCATGAAACGTAGAACATTTGTCCAACAACTTGCCGCCACGGGAATGCTCCTTCCCATGTCACTAGGATTCCCTCGCTTGCGTGCCTTTGCACAAGCACCTCCGGGCTCAGAATTCATGAAGCTTGCTACTATCAATAGTGATGCCATCACGGTGATCATACGTCTGGCCGGTGGCAATGACGGATTAAATACCATTGTCCCTTATACAAATGCAGAATATTACAAACTTCGTACTGATGGCTCTTTGTTCATTAAAGACACCGATGCATTGAAACTATCAGACAATGCAACCATGGGATTACATCCATCACTTGCGGGGTTGAAAACGCTATACGAAGAACAGAAAGTATCTATCATTCAAAATGTTGGATATCCAAATCAGAATTTCTCTCATTTCCGTTCTACAGACATTTGGCTTTCGGGAACAGATGCGGATGTATTCGATACAAGCGGATGGTATGCCAAGTTTTTGGAAGAAATGTACCCTGATTATCCCGATGTATTGCCAACCGATCCTTTCGCCATAGAATTGGGAACATTTTTGAGCTCGACTCTCATCGGCAAAAAAAACAATATGGGTATAGCCATTGCCAATCTGAATTATGTCCCCGATCAGCCGGATGATCAACCTATTCCATCAACACATGTTGGAATTGAAGAAGCATATGTTCGCGAAGTCATTAAACAAACAAATATTTTTACAACTCGCATCATTGAAGCTGGATCGAAACAAACAAAGAATATGGTTACCTATCCCACCAATAATGCTCTTGCTTCGGGTTTGGCCGGAATCGCTCGCATCATCGCAGGTGGTTTGAAAACACAAATGTACATTGTTAATCTTGGTGGTTATGATACTCATTCGAATCAGTTGACGCAGCATGCGAATCTTCACAAACAATTTGCGGATGCGGTATTGGCATTTCAGCGAGACCTGGAAGCATTCGGACTTGATAAACGCGTTTGCATGATGACAATCAGTGAATTCGGCAGAAGGGCGATTTCCAATGGTTCAGGGACAGATCATGGTTCCGCTGCTCCTTTATTTGTTATTGGATCCGGTGTGAATGGAGGATTGATTGGCTCTGATCCAAATTTGACAGCTTTACAGGGTCCGGGCAATATTCCCATGGAACATGATTTCCGACAGGTTTATGCCTCTCTTCTTGGTCAATGGTATGGAGCAAGTGAACAACTCTATGTACCGGCAGCTTTACCCAGACCTTTTCAACAATTACCAATATTCAAAAAGTTATCCACATCCGTCCTCGATGATACTGCTCAGCATATCTCGCTGGGGATGCATTATCCGAGTCCGGCAAATGAATCCACCATTATACCAATTGGTGGTATACTTTCCGGAACAGAGGGCAAATTGGAAATATACACCCCCGAAGGTCGCTTGATTACTGAATATCGGATCCTTCCGGGGACTGAATCAATTGAAGTTGACACCCGGTCCCTTCCTTCCGGGTCTTATGTGTATTCCTTAAGATCCGGCGCCCATGAATTGAAGCAGACTATGATCGTTCAGCATTGATTGAGATTCCTTGATTATGAATACAGCCGGCTCACAAGAGTCGGCTTTTTTGTTGAACTTATGATGCGTATTTTTGTGTTCTACGATCATCACAAGTATACTCAACAAACATCATACACACATGAATAAAGCTTTGCTGCATATCGACAGATTTGAGGATCGCCATATTGCCCCTCGCCCGAATGACATTCAACACATGCTCGATGCCATTGGCGTAACAAGCATTGATGAGTTGATAGACAATACCATTCCGGGTTCCATTCGATTGAATCAAGAACTTAATCTACCTGCACCGATGACCGAACAACAGGTATTGTCCAGACTAAAACAGATTGCATCTTCCAATATCCGCAAGCGTTCTTATATCGGTCTTGGATATTATGGCACTGTAACGCCCACCGTAATACTGCGCAATATCTTGGAAAATCCGGGTTGGTACACACAGTATACACCATATCAGGCAGAGATTGCACAAGGTCGATTGGAGTCGCTACTCAATTTCCAAACAATTATCATTGACCTAACCGGAATGGAAATCGCAAATGCCTCATTGCTTGATGAAGCCACTGCGGCTGCTGAGTCAATGCATTTGATGCATGCAGCAAAAACAAAAAAAGCGATTGAATCAAATGCAAATACATTGTTTATCTCTCGAACATGCTTCCCCCAAACCATTGAGCTTTTACAAACCCGATCAGAACCGCTCGGCATTGATATCAAGATAGGAGACATCAATGAGATTCCAACAGATGGATCAGTATTTGGGATCGTCCTTCAATATCCTGCAGCAGATGGATCAATACAAGATTTGACAGAACTTTGTGCCAAAGCTCATGAGCATGGCGCACTCATAGCATGTGCAACTGATTTATTATCGCTTACATTACTTGTTCCTCCCGGTGAATTCGGTGCTGACATTGTCTATGGTTCAGCACAACGATTCGGCGTCCCAATGGGATATGGCGGACCTCATGCAGCATTTTTTGCTACGAAAGAAGAATATAAAAGACAAATTCCCGGTCGTATCATAGGTGTCTCTATAGATGCGCAAGGAAGTGTTGCATTACGCATGGCGCTGCAAACACGTGAACAACATATCAAGCGCGATAAAGCAACGAGCAATATTTGCACGGCTCAAGCATTGCTTGCAAATATTTCAGCGATGTATGCTGTGTATCATGGGCCTGATGGTCTGAAGTCAATTGCACATCGCGTTCATGCAATGACAGCACTTTTGGCACATGCCCTCCAATCAATGGGATTTGGATTACAATCGACCACATATTTTGACACGCTCACCATTTCAATGAATGAAGATGAATTGAATCGATTCATGAATGCCGGAAACGATGTCAATGTCAATGTCAATGTCAAACAGAATGCAATCGGTATTTCTTGCGATGAAACAACAACCATTCAGGATATCCAACATTTGATTGACATCGCGGCAAAAGCAAAACAATGCTCTGCTCCATCCATTGATGCATTCACAGCCGATACGCTTGATGCGATTCCGCAATCACTCAAAAGAACATCATCATATCTCACTCATCCTGTTTTCAATAGATATCATTCAGAACATGATTTGCTTCGTTATATGAAATCGCTTGAAAACAAAGATCTTTCCATGGTGCATTCCATGATACCTCTTGGATCTTGCACGATGAAACTCAATGCCACAACGGAAATGATTCCCGTGACTTGGGCTGAATTTGGAGACATGCACCCATTTGCTCCTGTTGATCAAGCAAAAGGATATGCTGAAATTTTTGCAACGCTTGAACAATGGCTTTGTGAAATCACGGGTTTTGATGCAATGTCATTACAACCCAATGCCGGAGCACAAGGTGAATATGCAGGCCTCATGGTGATACGCGCTTATCATAAAAGCCGTGGAGATCATCACCGCAATATCGCTCTCATTCCATCTTCTGCTCATGGTACCAATCCTGCAAGTGCAGTGATGGCCAGCATGAAAGTGATCGTTGTGAAATGCGATGAACATGGCAATATTGATCTTGCCGATCTAAAAGAAAAAGCCACCGCTTATAAAGAAAATTTAGCTGCATTGATGGTGACATATCCATCAACTCATGGAGTATTTGAAGAAGCCATCAAAGAAATTTGCGACATTGTCCATGAATATGGAGGACAAGTCTATATGGATGGTGCAAACATGAATGCTCAAGTTGGATTGACTTCCCCAAATAATATCGGTGCCGACGTTTGCCATTTGAATTTGCATAAAACGTTCTGCATACCACATGGTGGCGGAGGTCCGGGTATGGGCCCAATCGGCGTGAAAGCACATCTTGCTCCATTCTTACCAGGGCATTCCATAATCAAGACCGGTGGAGAACATGCCATCTCTGCAGTCTCTGCTGCACCATGGGGCAGTGCGTCCATACTGCTTATCTCATGGGCATATATTGCAATGATGGGTGGGAAAGGTTTGACAAGGGCAACAAAAATTGCAATACTTAATGCAAATTATATCAAAGCACGATTGGCCGACCATTATCCAACACTCTATGTTGGCTCAAAAGGAAATGTCGCTCATGAGATGATCATCGACATGCGACAATTCAAACAAAGTGCAAACATTGAAGTAGAAGATATCGCCAAGCGCTTGATGGATTATGGATTCCATGCTCCAACAGTTTCATTCCCCGTTCCGGGAACAATGATGATTGAACCAACAGAGAGTGAGCCTCTCGAGGAATTGGACAGATTCTGTGATGCCATGATTGCTATTCGCAAAGAAATTGCAGAAATCGAACAAGGCAAAATGCCGAAAGACAATAATCTCTTGAAAAATGCGCCTCACACCGCACATGTGATCATGCAGGATTCTTGGGACAAACCATATTCACGATTCCAGGCAGCATATCCTCTTCCATTTGTTCATGATAAAAAATTCTGGCCAAGCATCGGTCGAGTAAACAATACCCACGGTGATAGAACATTGATTTGTTCATGTCCTCCAATGGAAGCATATGAACAAGTGGAAGCTTGAACTATCTAAGGCATCATTCAATGGGATTAAAAGGCAGACTCATACTCATCTCCGGCTTCGCAATGACGATCATATTTGCCGGGAGCAAGGCATTGATCTCGACAATGGCCGGTGAATTGCCTTCATTGCAAAGCATGACATTGGTGATATTATCAGGTTTTCATTTTTTTCTGCTAGACATCAAGAAATATCATAATGTTCGATTCAGTTATGGGTTTTTATTGTCCGCCCCTGCCGGACTCGCCCTAGTATTTTTTCCATATAATACGCTTGATCTTGAGCATCTTATATTATTGGCTTTCAACATCGCTCTTTTGCATGTTGGAATATTGATCATATTTTCAAAACATGTGACAGAATACCTCCGAGGCAACTCCAATTCGGGGACAATACAAGAATGAAAGCCGTCTTATTGAATTCAAAAGAATCCTCGATAATTGTGGATGAAATTCCCGCTCCGATACATGGTATTGACGAGGTTTTGATTGCATTACAAGCAAGCGCTTTGAATCATCGCGATGTCTGGATCAGCAAGGGTTTATATGCAAAAATCCAATACCCCGTCATCCCGGGTTCCGATGGCGCAGGAATTGTAATTTCCTCCTCCACGAAACAAACTCCTTTGGGAAGCAGAGTACTCATCAATCCAAATATCAATTGGGAAGAGAATACTTCCATACAATCATCCCGATATGAAATTTTGGGAATGCCATCTCAAGGCACCATGGCGGAGATGATTTCAGTTCCTGCTCACAGGGTTCATCCGATACCTGAACATCTTACTTTCGAACAAGCAGCGGCATTACCTCTTGCAGGTCTTACCGCCTATCGTGTGGCTTTTACAAAAGGACTGATTCAATCCGGCAATACCGTACTCATAACCGGAATAGGTGGAGGCGTGGCATTGATGGCAATGCAATTTGCATTGGCGGCCGGAGCGAAGGTGTATGTCACATCAGGAAGTCAAACAAAAATTGATAAAGCAATGCAACTTGGAGCATCCGGCGGAGCATTGTACACAGTTGCCAATTGGGCGAAAAAACTGATTGGTGAAATCCCCAACGGTTTTGATTGCATCATAGATTCTGCTGGTGGACCTGAGTGGAGTAATTTGACAAGTTTGATTACCATGGGCGGAAGATTGGTTTTTTATGGAGCTACATTGGGGAATGTCCCAGATTTATCACTCCAAAGATTGTTTTGGAAACAAATCACGATATGCGGAAGCACCATGGGAAATGATGCAGAATTTGAAATGATGTTGCATTTCTGCGAACATCATCGAATCGTTCCGATTATTGACAGCATGTTTTCAATTGATGAAGCCGAGCTGGCATTTGCGCATTTGGATAAAGGACAGCAATTTGGGAAAATTATATTACATCATGGACAAAAAGGATCATGATGGACAATACCCTTCGTACTATGCCAATCGGTTCAAAAGCCATTCTCACTTCACTTGAAGGTGATTCGGATTTCATTCGCCGACTCAATGAATTGGGTTTTCTCCCAGGGACTACATTTACATTGCTGCGAAGAGCGCCATTCGGCGGACCTGTTGAAATAGGATTTGGTCAATCACGCATTGCATTCAGGCCTGATTCAACAGTACGCATACATATCCATCAATTCACATAAATGTCCCAACAAGATTCCCCACATATAGCATTTGTTGGAACACCTAATTCCGGCAAAACAACCCTGTTCAATGTCATGACCGGCATGAGAAAAAAAGTTGGAAATTTCCCCGGCATAACAATTGAACCTGCACTCGGATTTGTCGATCATGAAGATCGCCGCATCGCAATCATTGATTTACCCGGTACATATAGTCTTCTTCCAACATCTCCTGATGAGAAATTGACTATTTCTGTATTGCGTAATGAACTTCCATCCATTCCAATACCAAGTGCAATTGTTTTTGTCATGGATGCAACCAATATCGACAAGAGTTTATATCTGTATTCTCAAGTTGCCGAATTGGGATTAAAGATGATCATTGCCCTTACGATGGTGGATGGCGTGAAAGCTCGGTCGGGCGTGGTTGATGACATAGCGCTCGAACGATTGACCGGGTTGACTGTTGTGCCCATCGTTGGTCATAAGGGAATAGGAGTAGAAACATTAAAAAAAGCAATCAATGAAGAGCATTCATGGCATATACCGAATACACCTCCCGTATTCGAGGAGATTCGCGATCGTGTACATTGGGTGAAAACCATTTCCGACACCATCATTCGCATGAAAGAAGGCGACAAATTGACGCAAAGATTGGACTCGATTCTCTTGCATCCTATTGGTGGCATCATGTCTTTTCTATGTATCATGGCAGTGTTTTTCCAATCGATATTTTCTTGGGCAATCCCATTCATGGATTTCATTGAATCAGGATTTTCAGCATTGGAACAATTGGTTTTGTCATCCATGGGTACCGGAATGCTGAGCGATCTCATTGCGCGAGGCCTTATCGCTGGAGTGGGATCTGTCATTGTGTTTTTGCCACAAATCATCATCTTGAATGTCTTCATTGTGATTCTTGAAGATTGCGGATATCTTGCCAGAGCAGCATTCTTGATTGATCGTCTGATGGGCGCCTTTGGATTGCAAGGTCGTTCATTCATCCCATTGCTTGGATCCTATGCTTGCGCAATACCAGGCATCATGTCTGCACGCATCATACCATCGCATCGTGATCGCATGACAACAATGCTGATAGCACCACTCATGACATGTTCAGCCAGACTCCCTGTATACACTCTCATTATCAGTGCATTCATACCTCCGATGATTGTTGGAGGATTCTTTTCTCTGCAAGCAGTGATACTGGCCGGTCTTTATGCACTTGGTGGCTTAACAGGTTTATTTGTCGCATTCATCATGAAAAAATCTTTGTTCAAAGGAGATATAATCCCGTTTCTGATTGAGTTTCCACCCTATCGCATGCCATCATTGAAAAGTTTGAGAGTGTCGGTTTCCGAAAGAGCCATTGATTTCCTGAAATCTGCTGGAACGGTGATCGTAACATTATCACTCATATTGTGGTGTCTTTCCGCATTCCCGAGATTGGATACCGATACACTTGCCACACCGATTGAGCAGCAACAGATGCAACTCGAGCATTCCTATGCTGGTATGATGGGAAAAACAATTGCTCCGGTGTTTGAGCCACTGGGCTTTGACTGGAAATTGACTGTGGGAGTTTTGGGGAGTTTTGCCGCAAGAGAAGTATTCGTGACTGTCATGGGACAATTGTATGGAACAGATACAACAGATTCCGATGCAACTTTACGCTCGACATTGCAACAAACAATTCCATTTGCTTCGGCTTTATCTGTTCTTGCATTTTATGTTTATGCCCTTCAATGCATATCCACCATGAGCATTCTAAAAAGAGAAACCGGCTCATGGAAATGGCCGGCTTTTGCATTTGCTTATATGTTTGCTTTAGCATATGTCTTTGCATTCCTAGTTCACAAAGTAGCTTCCTGAACTACTTTGGAATCACGCTGATCGTCACCGCTTCACTGTTTCCAATCACGCTTGAATACAAGTCATTCAACTCTTCTTTACTGATTGATCTATATCTATCCAATATGGAAAATGCTCGCATTGGATCATCCCAAAAGAGCGTCTGATTGCAAACCAAATCCGCCATCCCTGCATTCGTTTGAAGATGATATGCAAAACCGGTTGCTGCAGCATTGATGGCTTTTTCCAATTCATGATCATGCAAGGGAATTGTTTGCAAACTTCGAATTTCAGTTTCCAATTCTTCAATCAATTGATCATGTGATATCCCCGGCTGAGAAGCAGTAGTAGAAAAAGTCAAAAGAGATGCATGTTCTCTTTGATCTGCATAACAAAATGCACTTGAGGCTAGCTTTTTATCGCGAACGAGATTTGTATATAACCGGGAACTTTTCCCATCACCGAATGCAGATGCCAATACATCTGCCTGAACCGACCTATCTGATTTGAACCCATCGAGATGATAACTTACAAACACAGCAGGCAAAGGGACTGCATCATGAATGATATGTGAACCCGTCCTTTTCATGGAAGATGAAAATGGATTGCGTGCAATGATTCCATCCTTTTTGGGAATTGTTCCAAAATATTGTTCGACGGATTCATATACGGATACTATATCCACATGCCCTGCGACCACCAAGCATGCATTGTCAGGACGATAATATCTATCAAAAAACGAAGCGACTTCATTCAAAGTGGCCGATTCAATATGCGCTCGATTACCCAAAACTTCCCATTGATAGGAGCAATCATCAGAAAAAGCAAGCTTTCCTTGTTCGATGCGCCAAGTTCCATAAGGCTGATTCTCAACTGATTGTTTGATCTCTTCACTCACAACTTTTTGCTGGGTTTCAAGACCAATTTGACCAACCCCAAATTGGAGCATTCGGTCAGATTCGAGCCATAATACCAAGTCCAATTGATGCGCTGGAACAGTGGTATGATAAATGGTTTGATCATACGATGTATATGCATTAAATGTTCCGCCAGCTTTTGAGCACAAAGCATCAAATTCACCACGCTTCACATTTTTTGATCCATCAAACATCAAATGTTCAAAAAAGTGAGCAAAACCCTTATGAGAAAAACTATCATCTTTCGACCCTACTTTATACCCGACTGTAACATTCACAAGTGGAGCTTTCTCATTCGGAAGAATGATCACTCGAAGCCCATTTGATAAAGTCCGATCAATGATTTGTGGATTCATAATCATAATACACCCATAAAAAAACCCGACATACTATTGCCGGGTTGGGAAGCACGCCCGATAGGACTCGAACCTATTACCCACAGCTTAGAAGGCTGTTGCTCTATCCAGATGAGCTACGGGCGCATGCCTTAAACGAACAACAAAAATAAGAGCAATCGCATAACCCTGCAAAGAAAATGTTGGGTGAGACTCCTAAATGGCCTATTTTTACAATGGGTCAAGCCCTCACGGTCATGACAGATCGAACCCCGCCAGGTCCGGAAGGAAGCAACGGTACATTTGCTCTGACAGGTTGGTAAGCTTGACCTATTGTTATTTTAGGGAAATTCATCCGTGCAAGAAATCTCAAATCCTGAGTATGAATTACACATCAAGGAAGCTTGTGCATATCTGCAAGAATTCCTCATTGAGCAGCCGACCATTGCAATCATTCTTGGCACCGGTCTTGGAAAAGTAGCCGAATTGATTCACACCTTCCATGAGATTCCCTATCAGAACATACCTCATTTCCCTTTGTCGACAGTGGAATCACATTCCGGAAAACTCTTGTATGGCACATTTGGTGGAAAGCTTGTACTCGCTATGAAGGGGCGCTTTCATTATTATGAAGGATATGGGATGCGAGATATCACATTCCCAATTCGTGTATTCAAATCGCTTGGAATTGAGATGCTCTTTGTATCGAATGCATGCGGAGCATTGAATCCTGCATATAAAGCAAGCGATATTATGATTATTGATGACCATATCAATTTACTTGGAGGCAATCCATTGATCGGACAAAATCTGTCGGCTTTCGGTCCACGATTTCCCGACATGAGCAGACCTTATGATTCTTCATTGATTGACCTCACATTCAAAAAAGCCGAAGCATTGAATATAGCTCTTCATAAAGGAGTTTATGTCGCTGTAAGTGGTCCCAATCTCGAAACTAGAGCTGAATATAAGTTCCTACGCATCATAGGGGGCGATGTTGTAGGCATGAGTACTGTTCCAGAGGTGATTGTTGCAAGGCACATGAATATGCGTGTTGCAGGATTTTCCATCATAACTGATGAGGGATATCACGAAGATCTCGGCTATGTGTATTTGGAAGATGTTATCAAAGCAGCAGAAAAAGCAGAGCCCGATTTGGCAAAGCTCATCGAATCGGTGATTGCAGCCGTATAATCATTCGTCTTTCTTGCCTAGAGCATGCATCACTTTTTTTGCTTGTGCTATTCCAATGCATGCTATGATATCAATTTTGCTTGCTTCTTTCACATGTTTCACCGATCCAAACTTTACGAGAAGTTTTTGAGCCGTTTTCTCCCCTATTCCTTCGATCTCCGTCAATTCTGTTGAGAATGTTCGTTTATCCCTCAATGTCCTATGATAGGTAATAGCAAAACGATGTGCTTCATCACGAATTGCTTGTAGTAATCTGAGTCCAGTAGAAGTGCGGGGCAAAAGCATCGTATCTGATTGTCCGGGCAAGACAATTTCTTCCAAACGTTTAGCCAGACCAATGACCGGTATGGATTTCATGTACTCGAGACCGGAAATCACTTCCATCGCTGCGGATAACTGCCCCTTACCTCCATCTATGACTATCAAATCCGGCAAAGTCATGAGATCTTCCGGAGCTTTGTCATATCGTCGCCGAATCACTTCCTTCATGGCTGCGAAATCATCATTCCCTTCGAATGACCCCAATTTGAATTTTCGATAATCGCTTTTTTTAGGTTTGCCATCCAAAAACACCACCATTGATGACACATAATCAGATCCCTGAATATGCGAATTATCGAAACATTCAATGCGCCTCGGTGCTTTTTCCAATCGTAAATCTTGTTGAAGGATTGCAATCCCTCTTGGCAGTGCTTGATCCCGTGATGCTCTCTGCAGATGCAATTCACGCACCAGAAAAGCAGCATTAGTCTCGGCCATCGAAATCACTTTTTTCTTATCACCGATTTTTGGTATGAGAATGTCCAAAGAAGAACCCTTTTTCTCTCTCAACCAATCCAAATCATAATCAGCATCTTCGATTTCGATGGGAAGAAGAATTTCAGTTGGATAAGAATCAGTATCCAGATAATACCGTTCCAGAGCCACGCGGAGCAATTCTTTCACTTCCCTTCCGCTTGCTTGAGCTATAAAATAATGTCGTTTTCCGACCATTTTCCCATCGCGGATATTCAGAACCACAATACATGCATCATCATCGATGATGGAGATCGCAAAAATATCTCGATCGATCAAATCACTTGAAATCACTTTTTGCTTGGACACATATTCACGTAAGTGATGCAGTCTATTACGAATGGCCGCTGCTTCTTCAAAACGCATTTCTTCAGCAAAAACATTCATGCGATCCTCCATCATGCGTTCCACATCTCTCGTCTTGCCATTCAGAATTTGTATTGCCTGTTTAATATGAACGGCATATTCCTCTTTGGATTCATAACCAACACATGGGCCATTACATTTTTTGATATGGTAATCCAAACAGACTTTGTATTTCCCTGCTGAAATAGTCTGATGCGTCAATGGTAAATCGCAGCTACGCAGTGGAAAAATCGATCGCAATGTTCGGAGCAAATGATAGAGATATTTTCCATCCGTATATGGACCGAAATATGTGCTTCCATCACGAATGATGGTTCGCGTAGAAAATATCCGAGGAAACTCTTCATTCGTTATGCGGATCGATGGATATGTTTTGTCATCTTTGAGAAGAATATTGTATTTCGGACGATGTTGCTTGATCAGATTGTTTTCAAGAAGCAAAGCTTCTGTTTCTGTATCGGTCACGATGATTTCAACATCATCGATATATCGAATGAGCGCCTTTGTCTTGGCATCCATCGGTCTATCTTGAAAATATGAACGAACTCTATTGCGAAGATTCTTTGCTTTGCCCACATAAATAATAGTATCAGAGGCATTCTTATAGATATAAATGCCCGGTTTTGAAGGCAATCCTCCCACCTTTTTCATCAACAGAGAATGGGAATCATCTTCATTATTCAATGAGGTTTGCTCATCTATGGACATAAAATTCACGAGGGTGGAAAAACAATCCTATGCAAAATAGGGGCATAGTCGTAATTTTGGGAGGACCAAAGAGGCAAATCCTCCGATTGCAAGTCTGCAATGTTAAGAAAGTTTTCTCACACCTCGAAGCTATCATGTCAAGAACACAGCTAGATCTCAATCAATCAGTCTATTCTGAACTTGAAGTAAATACCGCTACTGCAAAAGAAGTCGGCTTAACCCCCGATGAGTATTCACTCATCTGTCAGAAATTGGGCCGTACACCATCATATACGGAATTGGGTGTGTATTCCGTGATGTGGAGTGAACATTGCTCATATAAGAATTCCATTCTTCAATTGAAAACATTGCCACGTGCCGGTGGACGGATGTTGGTTGAAGCAGGTGAAGAAAATGCAGGATTGATCGATATAGGTCACGGCTATGCAATTGCATTCAAAATTGAAAGCCATAATCATCCATCGGCAGTTGAACCTTTTCAGGGTGCCGCAACGGGAGTTGGCGGAATTTTGCGTGATATTTTCACGATGGGTGCAAGACCAATTGCAGCTTTGAATTCACTCCGTTTTGGTGAATTGGACTCACCACGCACTCAATATTTGGTGAAAGGCGTGGTACATGGAATCGGCCATTATGGCAATTGCTTTGGCGTTCCTACCGTGGGTGGCGAAGTGTATTTTGATCATTGCTATACGGATAATCCCCTCGTTAATGCAATGGCAGTAGGAATAGTTAAAGTTGGAGAAACTTGCTCCGCGATCTCAGAAGGTAAAGGCAATAGCGTGATGATCATGGGTAGTTCTACCGGACGAGACGGTATTCATGGTGCATCGCTTCTGGCTTCACGGGAATTTGACGAAAAAACCGAAGACATGCGTCCAACGGTGCAGGTCGGAGATCCATTTGCCGAAAAATTATTGCTTGAAGCAACCTTGGAATTAATCAAAAGCGGTTGTGTTGTCGGCATGCAGGACATGGGAGCAGCAGGCATTTCATGTTCTACTGCAGAGATGAGTGCAAAAGGCAATGCAGGGATGGAGATCGATTTGGATCTCGTGCCTTTGCGAGAGCAAGACATGAGTGCTTATGAAATCATGCTTTCTGAATCACAAGAACGCATGCTTGTGATAGTTGAGCAAGGAAAGGAACATATAGCTGAAGAAATCTGCAAGAAATGGGATGTTCCTATTTCGCGCATTGGTGAAGTGACCGAAGATGGTTTTATCCATGTATTCAGACATGGTAAAAAAGTAGCAGAATTACCAGCGCAAACTCTCGTCCTTGGTGGTGATGCACCGGTTTATGTACGCGAGAAAATAGTACCTGCATATTTGTCCAACAGCAACATTGTACCTGAACTCACAATCAAATCCGAAGAGCATGCATCATTGATTATTGCTTTGCTTTCACAAAGCACGATCACAAATAAACGATGGATTTTTGAGCAATATGATTCACAAGTACGAACAAACACTGTCACAATCAAAGGTGATGCTCCGATTTTGAGGATCAAGGAAATCAATGATTTTGGCATTGCGGTCAGCACCGATTGCAATAGCCGATATGTCTATCTTGACCCATACAAAGGCGGAATGATGGCCGTGGCCGAAGCGGCTCGCAATGTGGCTTGCGTTGGCGCCGAGCCAGTTGCAATCACGAATTGTTTGAACTTCGGCAATCCTTATGACCCTGAAGTCTATTGGCAGTTTTCTGAAGCCATTCGCGGAATGGGAGATGCCTGCAGAGCTTTCAATACTCCGGTTACAGGCGGAAATGTGAGCTTTCACAATGAATCGCAAAAGCATGCGATTTTCCCAACCCCGACAATCGGCATGCTTGGCCTCATTCCAGACCTTAAGCAAACTGTAGGTGCAGGTTTCACTGAATCTGAAGCAATCATCGCTTTGCTCGGCTGGCAAGAAGGCGGCTTGGAAGGTTCTGAATTACTCAAAATGAAAACCGGCAAGATTGCGGGAGAAGCCCCTGCCTTTTCTCTTGATCGTGAAGTTGCATTGCAGAAAGCAATCATTGAATTGATCAGAAGCGGCAAAGTGCTAAGTGCCCATGATTGTGCAGAAGGTGGCATTGCAATTGCGATTGCTGAATCATCCATTGCGCGAGGCATCGGTGCTGAATTGACATTCCCATTTGAAGAAACAGCTGAAGAATTATTCGGAGAGGGGCAAAACAGAATTGTTGTTTCACTGAAGAAGAACATGCTTGAAGCAGCACAAGGCATTGCCGAAGCACATGGCATTCCACTACATGTGATTGGTAAAACCGGTGGTGATCAAATCAAAGGAACAACATTTTCTATTGCTGTTGAAGATGCACATTCAGCATATATGAATTCGCTTTCTGCATTGCTTTCCTAAATCATTCTTCACGATTGATGATCATTGCTCCAGCTCTTCCTGCCGTGGATGAGATGACTTCTTGAATGAATGCATCGCATTGTGATTCAGGTATGCGTGCGATGAACTCGACTGCATCTCGATATTCAGAATCGGAATTAATGGCATAAGCCTCGATGATTCTGCGAATGATTGCAACATCTTCATAGATGCACATGATGCGAATGTCTTTGGATGAATAAATTGGAATTTTTACGCAAAACTCAAGAACCATACCGGCAGCCTCGGAATATGCCCTGGCCAAACCACCGATGCCCAATTTGGTTCCACCATAATAGCGAGTGACCACCATCAATATATCAGAAACATCATATTTGTTCAGTACAAACAATATTGGTTTTCCTGCAGAACCGGATGGTTCGCCATCATCGGACGTTCTAAATTCAAGTCCACCCTTTCCGATTCTATAGGCAAAACAATTATGTGTTGCATCCCAAAACTCAGAACGCAACCCTTCCAATTCCTTCTGTGCTTGTTCTTTTGAAGTCACAGGAATTGCAGTCGCAATAAATTCAGAGCCACGCACCTTGATAGATGCTCGCTCACGCTGTTGAATGGTCAAATAAAAATCGTTTGTTTCCAGGTTCATCTTTCTAAAGGGTTATAACCAATGAAGATTGGCATTGTGTGTTATCCTACCTATGGCGGAAGTGGTGTTGTTGCCACAGAACTCGGCATAAAATTGGCCAAGTGCGGTCACGAAGTACATTTCATCACATATGCGCAACCTATGCGGCTTGATCGTTTTCAAGACAATATCTTTTATCATGAAGTGGAACAACCGCATTATCCACTCTTTGAATTTCCTTTATATTCTTTGGCTCTTGCAGGAAAAATCATCGATGTGATCAAATATGAACAACTCGATATGCTACATGTTCACTATGCCATTCCGCATGCAATAAGTGGATTTCTTGCAAAGGAAATCGTAAAAGAAGATCGCCATGTTGCGCTTGTGACAACATTGCACGGAACAGACATCACATTGATTGGTTTGGAGCCCACATTTTTACCACTCGTGAAATTCTCACTTGATCAATCCGATGCTGTGACAGCTGTTTCCAAATTTCTTGCTGATAAAACAAGTACGGGGTTCAAAACCAATCATGAGCCTATCGTCATCCCAAATTTCGTTGACACCAATGTGTATCATCGAATGGAATCTACAAAGATACGGTGTCAGATCGCACCGAATGATGAGAAAATTTTGATTCATGTTTCAAATTTTCGTCCTGTGAAACGCGTTGTGGATACCATTCACATTGCCCATGAAGTATTGAAAACCAACCCAATCAAGCTGGTATTGGTTGGTGATGGACCCGACAGAGCAGAAGCAGAGCGGGTTTCTAGGGAACTTGGGATTCATGAGCATGTACGTTTTCTTGGGAAACAAAATGCATTGCCCGAGATTTTGTCCATCGCGGATATTTTCCTCATGCCCAGTCAATCAGAAAGTTTCGGTCTTGCTGCGCTCGAAGCAATGGCATGTGGCGTGCCGGTGATCGGCACTAATCTTGGCGGAATTCCAGAAGTGATAACCCATAGCGAAAATGGTTTCATTGCTGAATTGGGCGATATCAAGCGCATGGCAAAATATGTATTGGAATTACTGAATAATCCGAAGAAATGGGCTGAGTTCAGTAAGAAAGCAAGACAAAGAGCCGTTGAAGAATTTGATATTTCATTGATTGTCCCCAAATATGAAGCATTATATCAATCATTGTTGAAATCCTGATGTGCGGTCGCTATACATTATTCGGAAATTGGAAATCGGCTCTTCCACCCGATATAATCTTTGATGAACTCATTGAGTTTCAAGATATCGTCGATAATTACAATGTGACGCCATTACATACGATGCCTATTTTGAAAGCAGTGAATCATGACATTCATGCAACCGCAATGAGATGGGGCTTCGTGCCTGCATGGTCAAAAGAATCAGCGCCACAAGGAATGATCAATGCCCGATCCGAAACAGTATCTGAGAAACCTAGTTTTCGACATGCATTCAAACAACGCAGATGCCTCATTCCCATGAATGGATTTTATGAATGGGCATCTTCCCCTTATGGCAAGAAACAACCTGTTTATTGCTCATCTTCTCAAGGAGAACTGTTGTTTGCAGCAGGTATTTGGGAGCATTGGTCATCTCCGGACAAGAGCATATCATTCGATTCATTTGCCATCATAACCGTTCCTGCAAATTCCGTCATGCGTGCATTTCATGAACGCATGCCTGCTTTCATAAACAAAGACAGTTTTCAATCTTGGCTTTTTGATTCCGAACATGCTGCCGGGTTATTATTGCCCAGACCGAATTCCGATTGCAGGGCTATATATGTGGGAACAGGTGTCAATAATGCACGAATGAATAATCCGGAACTTATCCTTGAATGCCTACCAATTATAAAAAGCAATGAGATAATACCTTCAAAACCCCCATCGGGAGGCATAAATCGTCGAAATTCCAATGATAATTCCGAACAAGGAGCACTTTTTTAAGCTATTACATCAGCAACTGCTTTGTGTTGTTACACATAAACCCTAACTTTGCCAACTCATGCACCTGGTCTGTTTATAGGAAGAGAAATGTCATCATCCAGAAATTATGCCGTCATACTCGGAGTCTCAAGCGGCTTCGGAAAAGCCACAGCGTTGGCATTGGCAAAACAAGGATATAATATTGTCGGAGTTCACTTGGACAGAGCGGCCGGTTTGGCTGCTGTCGATGAACTAAAAAATTCTCTCAATGCCATGGGTGTGGACACACATTTTTACAATGTGAATGCTGCCGATGCGGATAGAAGAAATGAAATCGTTTCTGCATTGACAGCTGAGATTGCTCAATATCCCGGGGCAACGGTCAAAGTTTTGCTGCACTCACTTGCTTTTGGCAGTTTGATTCCACTCGTTGGTAATAAAGACACCAAGGTTTGTTCACAAAAGCAATTGGAGATGACCATGGATGTCATGGCCAATAGTATAGTGTACTGGGCGCAATCTATTATGGCAGCCGGCCTCTTCACGAGAGGCGCAAGAATCATAGGTCTCACTTCTGCAGGAAGTAGTCGTGTACTCCCAATGTACGGCGCAGTTGCTGCCGCAAAGGCAGCAATGGAATCATATATTCGCCAAATGGCTTTGGAATTGGCAGAATTTGGAATCACAGCAAATTCAATCCGAGCCGGTGTAACATATACACCAGCTTTGGATAAGATTCCGGGCAGTGATACCATCATCAAAAATGCATATATGCGTAATCCCTATCATCGTTTGACACAACCTGAAGACATCGCAAAGGTCATATCAGTGCTTGTGAAGCCTGAATGTGATTGGGTGAATGGAACAATACTGGGAGTTGATGGTGGCGAAGATTCCATCGACCTCACCTGGTGGACACCCGAAGAATCGAAAGGATAAATCAACTTTCAAAGGACCGCAACATGCGGTCTTTTTTTTGTCCGGAATGCACTATTTTGTCGCAATATCCTGATTAATGTTTCAGTTCAGAGAACATTATATGCAACAAGAACAATCATTCAAACGAGATCTCGGTTTATTTGATTCGACGATGATCGTAATCGGATCCATGATCGGATCAGGCATTTTTATTGTCAGTGCCGATATTTCACGAACATTGGGTGGTGGTGGCTGGGTATTGCTTGTTTGGGCTCTGACCGGTGTGTTCACACTCATTGCAGCATTGAGCTATGGAGAACTGGCAGGAATGATGCCGAAAGCAGGTGGACAATATGTGTATTTGCGCGAGGCATATAATCCATTCATCGCATTCTTGTACGGGTGGACTTTATTCTCTGTTATTCAAACAGGTACAATTGCAGCTGTTGCCGTTGCATTCGCAAAATATACAGGCATATTCATTCCATTTGTGAGTGAAAACAATATCCTTGTCTCAATCGGATCATTTCATGTTTCTGGTGCTCAATTCTTGGCTATTGCAAGTATTTGGATATTAACCGGAATCAATCTTCGTGGAGTTCGAGAAGGCAAAATCATTCAAAATGTATTTACATTTTCAAAAACATGCGCATTGATTATACTGATCGGTTTGGGTTTGTTTTCTGCGGGAGATTCCAGCACATGGACAAATAATCTGTCTACATTTTGGGATGCTGAACAAGTATTGAATGATGGCTCTGTGATTGACCTTAGTGGCGCAATGCTTATTGCCATGTTCGGAACTGCAATGGTAGGTTCAATTTTCTCGAGCGATGCCTGGAATAATATCACATTCACAGCAGGCGAAGTTCGCGATCCCTCAAAAAACATCCCCTTGAGTTTGGCATTTGGAACAGGCATAGTCACACTCTTGTATATCCTCGCAAACATAGCATATATGCATGTTCTACCTGTTATTGGTTTCCCGGAAGGAAGCGATGTGATAGCAAGAGGAATGCAATTTGCCGTGAGTGATCGTGTCGGAGCAGCAGCTGCTGAAATCATTTTTGGTGCAAGCGGTGCCGCAATCATGGCCGGGCTGATCATGATCTCGACCTTTGGATGCAATAATGGCATTGTACTATCCGGTGCAAGAGCATATTTTGCAATGGCCAAGGATGGTCTGTTTTTCAATAAAGCAGGTGATTTGAATGCAAACGGAGTACCCGGAAAAGCACTGATCATTCAGGCAATTTGGGCTTCATTATTATGTCTCTCCGGAACATATGGCGCATTGTTGGATTATGTTGTCACAGCAGTATTGATATTTTACATTCTTACAATCTTTGGAATATTCCGCTTGAGGGCGATGAAACCAAATGTGGAGAGACCTTATAAAGCATTAGGATATCCCATTCTACCAGCAATTTATATCGCCTTTGCAGGGGCAATCATCATAGATCTGTTATTGTTCAAGCCGGACACCACTTTACCGGGAGTACTTCTTGTTCTAACAGGTATTCCACTCTATGCATTCATGAAGAAAAAGCAGTCTTAATCACCTTACTATCCAAATCGTGCATAATTCAGAAATTATTCGGCTCATACAAATCGCCCTAAATGAGGATATCAGAACCGGCGATGTTACTGCGGAAAGCGTTTTCCCGGAAATAGGCACTTGGTCACAAGGCGTATTCATTGCAAAACAATATGGCATACTATGCGGTTTGTCAGTAGCGCGAATGGTGTTCCAAATCATCAGTGATAATCGCATTACATGGACTCCGCAAATGAAAGATGGTGATATCATCGAGCCGGGCATGATATTGGTAAAACTTGATGGCGAAGCCAGAGATCTTCTATCCGGGGAACGCACAGCATTGAACTTCATGCAAAGAATGAGTGGTGTCGCAACAAAAACTGCAGAATATGTTCATGCCATAGAAGGAACGGGAGCAAAAATTCTTGATACGCGCAAAACAATTCCGGGGTGGAGAGAATTGGATAAATATGCTGTAAGAACCGGTGGAGGAAATAATCATCGCAAGGGATTATATGACATGGCAATGATCAAGGATAATCACATTGCAGCTGCCGGCGGTATTCGAGAGGCAATTCGTTTCTGCAAAGAATATATTCCCAAAGACATTCCGATTGAAGTTGAAGCAGATTCATTGCAGGACGTCATTGAGATTTTGGAATGCGGGAATGTGCAAAGAATACTCTTCGACAATTTCACTATTGAGCAAACAAAAGCGGCCGTGGCATTGGTCAATGGTTCAGTAGAAACTGAATCTTCAGGCAATATCACATTGCATACCATTCGTGACTATGCATTGACAGGCGTTGATTATATCTCAGTTGGGGCAATCACGCATTCAGCGCCTGCTTTAGACATTTCATTGGACATCCATTTGCGTGAATAATCATTTATAGGTGAATTGTCTCTTTCTTTTTCGAGGTTTCATGCGATCTTCGGGTCTACCGGGCAAGTCATATGTCTGCTCCCTCCCAAACACTTCATGCTCCGGATGCACCTGACCCAATACTCCGCCTATCCAAACAATAGATTCCGGATCCCCCTTATCGAATCGCACAACAATTGTATCACAAGAATTCTTTGCAGCGCCTTCAGGAACTCCACGTTCACTCAATAGAAAATACAAACTCTTAGCTTGGCCTATTGCAATGATGGAAGATATCGTATCATTGTTTATAATGACCGAGATTGTTCTTCCGCTGAGTTGCTGAGCTCTATTCGGACGCACAGTGTCATCTTTTGTCAATGTGAAGGCCGACCCAAGAGCATCTATCCGCCGGAGTGATCGCTTCTTCATTATCAATGAAATGGAATCGGCATTCATCATTGTAGAGTCCACCCAGATCATCGGTTTGCCTTCCAATCTCAATGTATCATTGTCAGGCTTGAAGCGCGCCATTGAGCAGCTTGCCGCCATGGAAGCTCTATTGATCTCAACATTATGTTTTGCAACATATGCATTTCCCTCTGAGGGCATTGTTTCAAGCGTATCAGCCACAATAGTCATTGTGTCATAAGCACGCCTTTGTTTGATGATAAATGAGTCTTTTGCAATAATACCTGTTTTTGAACCACCGTTTTTTGATTGCACGCTCGACTTTGTTGAGTCTAAAACCATCGTACTGTCAATCAGAAATAGAATTGGTTTTCCTGTAATGCGCGTCAATCCCTCTGCCGGAATGCTCTCGGCAAAAGCCCCTTCAATGATGGCAGGATTTTTTTTACCGAGCAATATCACACGACCAAATGCCAAACTTCTTCTTGATTCCCTGTCATAATGCGCCGAATCGGCATAGATCATCGTTGAATCATCCTCAACCGAAACATTGCCAAAAAAACGAGCTACATATGTCTCAGTGGAATAATCTCCATACAATGCCTGAACAGTACGACCTCTGTCCATGACTTTTACTCCGCCTCTTCCACGAGCCAAACGAGTGATGCCATCATATGATCCGGAAGGCATTGCAAGCGTCATTGTTCCCTGCTTTACTATGACATTGCCGGACATCTCTACGGAATTTCCATTCATGTTCCAAAGAGCATAATCACATTTGACCAAAACATTTCCTTGGGACAATGATACATTTCCACGCAATTGACGGATTGGTCCGGTAGGGCTTTCTGAACCCGACAATACATCGGCATGATGCAATACGATTGGATCTCGTAGGATTGCAAAGGCAAAGTCCACAGGGATTATCCACAGCATAAGGACAATGAAAGCAAAACTAAATCGTTGATGTGCGCCGAATTGTAACATAAGTTGGATAAACAGGGGAAAAATTGTGGATAAACCCGATCAAAACAAAGTTAGGGCTTTTTCACGTATGCTATTATGTGGAAAACGCAAAGACATGCAAAAGAGCGACACTTTGTATTTTTGTCATGCATAATCGGGAAACCTGAGACCAATTCCTCACACTTGAATAATCATGTATCTATCGTCAGTTGACATCATAGGCTTTAAGTCATTTGCACAAAAAACCTCTCTCAGTTTTGAGGGTGGATTATCAGCCATTGTCGGGCCGAATGGCTGCGGGAAAACAAATATCGTCGATGCCATTCGCTGGGCACTCGGCGAACAAAAAACTTCCGTGCTTCGATCCGATAATATGGAGAATGTCATTTTCAATGGCACGCGAACTCGTCGCCCTGTTGGCTTGGCTGAGGTTTCACTCACCATTCAAAACAATAGAGCGATTCTCCCAACGGAATATTCGGAAGTGACACTCACCAGAAGATTATATCGGAATGGTGATAGTCAGTATTTTCTGAACAAGACACAATGTCGTTTGCGCGACATCATTGATCTCTTCATGGACACCGGAATGGGTGCTGATGCATATTCGGTGATCGAGCTCAAAATGATTGAGAAAATACTGAGTGATCGAACAGATGATCGCAGACATTTATTCGAAGAAGCTGCCGGCGTCACAAAATACAAAGCTCGGCGCAAGGAAACCAGACGCAGAATTGAGTCCATCAAAGCTGATGTTGAGCGTGTTCAGGATATCATGCGCGAAGTACAAAAAACTGTGTACACCTTGCAAAGACAAGCGGAAAAAGCAAGTCTTCATGCAGAGATCACCGATGAATTGCGTCGCACTGAAGCATGGATTCTACATCACGATTTTGTAAAAATCAATGCGATGCTTGTCGAGAAAAAGGCAGAGCTTATTCCTCTTCAAGAAGAAAAAGTAACACTTGAGAAACAATTGGCAGAAGCAGAACAAGCACGCACAGCGCTCGAAGCTGAAGCAGAGCTATTCGAAGCAGAAATGCGAGACTTGCAAAATCAATTGAATGATTCATCAAAGCATTTGGCCGCCATGTCTCAACATAAGGCCGTCACGATCGAACGCATCAAAGCATTCAATGAAGCCATTCAAAGAGCGGTGGAGCAATCCAAAGAATCAGAAGAGATTCGTATTGAAGCAATTTCTGGTTTACAGAAGGCAAAAGAACGCCATACAGAATTGAAATCGCAATGCGAGACAATCGAAAAAGAAGTGGATACGAATAAGCAATCTCGTGAGTCAGTACGAAACAAAGCTCAAGAATTGCGCAATGAAGCTCGACAATTTGATGAAGCACTCGCCATTCTGGATAAGACCATAGCGGAAAGAAGATCAGCTTCTGATCGCGCTTCCGAACGCATCGCCGGAATTGAGCGAAGAATTGCTGAAACGGAAGGCGAGACCTCCGGAACAAAGCAATCACTACAGTCTATCCTTACAGACATAGCATCCAAAGAGAAAGATAGAGAACGCTTCTTGCATACTTTGAGAGAGGCAGAAATCTCGCTTCAAAGTGCGCAAGAACAAAGTGCTGAATTACAATTCAAGATTGGTACATTACAAGAGACCATTGCTGATAAGCAAAATCAGAAGGGTCGTTTGACTGCATCCTTGGAATTCTTGGCCAATCTTGTCGAAACAAATGAAAGTGCCGTTCATCTCACAAGTTCCAAATCCTGGTCCCCTGCATCAGGCAAGATCACATTGGCTGAAATTGTCAATGCTGAAGATGCCATAAGCATAGCAATCGATGCTGCACTTGGCGATGCCGGTGCATATTTTGTTGTCAATACTTTTGACGAAGCACAATCCGGATGCGCCGAATTGGAACGCTCTTCAAAAGGAAAAGCCTCATTCCTCTGCAAGGAATTCATACCAACATGCGCATCACCCGGTTCTGCACCATCGCAGAAAGGCGTGATTGGCTGGGCAAGTGAGATAGTAAGCGTCGATGATGCAATTCGCAGTGCCTTGCGTTTGATACTAGGCAATACATTGATTGTGGAGAATGCAGAAATTGCATTGGCATTACGCAAAAGCAATGAAAACTGCACATGTATAACGCTTCGAGGCGAAATCTATGGTTCAGAAGGCATAATCAGAGGTGGCTCCATATCTTCATCCGAAGGTAAACGCATTGGAAGAAGAGAGCAAATCGCCAAACAAGAAAAAGCACTCGAACAATTGTCTCGCGAGATTGCTCAATTGACTTCAGACATTGCCACAGCTAAAGCCACAAATGAGGCAATAGACATCAAGCAATTGACTGAGCTTATGCGCAAAGCTGAATTTGAAAAGAATTCCTTCGAACAAGGCATCGCTCAGCTTGGATATCGCAAAGAAGCATTGGAATCTGCAAGGCACAAACAAAATGAAACATTGCAAGCACTCCTTAATGAATTAAATGAATTCAAAGGGAGCACATCTACATTAACCGAAGCAATGGACGATGTCAATAGCAAACGTTCCGAGGCAGACCAATCAAAGAAATCCATTCTGGATCGTATCCAAGAAACTGATAATGCGCTTATCAATGCAGAAAATCTCTTCAGGCAAGCCGAAATTACCTTGGTGCAAAAGAGAGGCGAAGAGCGGTCAGTCATGGCTGAAATTCGAAGACTCGAAGAAGTGATTTCGCAAAAAGCAGAGCATTTGGAATACCTCAAAGCCGAACAGGAACGCGCAGGAAATGAACGCACTGTGCTTGAATCTTCCATGAATGCAGTTGCTACGGATTTGACTCAAGAAGAAGAACGTGTTCAATCTCTGCAGCAAGCTATTGCGCAAAGAGAAGATAAGGCCAGAGATTTCAAAGAACGCAGACATCTTGTTCGAACAACCGAAGCGGACATTCGAAGTGCTGAACATTCAATCACAGAGAAAGTGCATGCAACAGAATTAAGCTTGCAACAATCTCAAATTGAATTCAAACGCATTCTAGAAAAAGTATCCGAGCAATATCCTGATGTTGATTTGGGAAGTATTCCTGAATCTTGGAATTTACCTGAAGACTTCGACGAATTAATCGAAAAAGAAAAAGCAAGAAAACTTTCCAATAGATTGCAAAGTCTCGGCAATGTGAATTTTCTCGCACTCGAGGAATATGAAAAAGAACATGAACGTTTGGAGTTTCTCAAACATCAGCTTGCGGATCTTTCACAGGCAGAGGAATCCCTCCAAGCAACCATGGATGAGATAAATCAAACAGCTCAACAGCGTTTTAATGAGACATTCGAGAAAATCAGAGGTCATTTCAAAGATCTTTTTGCAACGCTGTTCAGCGGTCGAGGCGAAGCTGAGATTCATTTGGGCGCGGGAGATCCACTCGAATGTTCAATTGAGATCACTGCAAAACCCCCCGGTAAAAGACCACAGTCCATAGAGTTGTTGTCTGCCGGAGAAAAAACTCTCACAGCCATCGCATTGCTCTTTGCGATTTACCTTGTGAAACCAAGTCCATTTTGTATTTTGGATGAGGTTGATGCACCTCTTGATGATGCGAATATCGATCGGTATTTGCAGCTCATCAAAAGTTTCAACGAGAAAACTCAATTTCTCATGATCACACATAATAAAAAAACAATGGAAGCAGCCGATACATTGTATGGTGTGACTCAAGAAGAAGAAGGAGTTTCCAAAGTTGTCTCTGTGCGTCTAACCGGAACTTGATTTCCCTTTTCACATATACATGACAAATGCCATGAAATGTTTCCTATCAGCTTTATTCATCATATGCTTTTCATGCATGGTGAATGTTACACCAATCAAAGCTCAATTTGAAGAGGACTTGCCTCAGATAACAACTGAAGACACGCTTAAAGCTTCGATAAGAACTGTATGGAAAGGCATCAAGCGGGCTTTCAATGAATTGGGCACCTTCTCCGATCCTTCAACACGGGATCCCAAAATGGATGAAAAAACAGGATTGTATCGTGGATTCATTCGTTCTGACTTCAGAGTGTTTGCCAGTGGTTCGGATACAACTGTTGAAGTACTCGAGCGTTATGGAAGACTACCCGTGATTCGAGGTGGTACATGGAAAGCCGGACGCGTGAAATATGAATTCAAGCTTCGTGAATTGGCGGAAGATCTCACATATGTTGCGCTGGTTTGCGGAATTTCCGGATATGAAGAAGGCGTAACGAATGAGGTCCATTTTTGGAATTCCAATGGCATTCTGGACAAAGAAATGTTGCAGCTGCTCAGAAAACTAGTTCTCGATCCGGAAACGGAGAATTTCAAAGAAAATCGAATGAAATAAATGAGCCCCTTATGGGGCTTTTTTTATGGCTTGCAATACATCATGAATAAACGATTGTTCACGATCCCCATTGATTGATAAGCACCAACTCGATGATTAAATATCGGGGATGACACATAATCAGCCATCATTCCTGCAAATGTGAAACTGTCACTCATTCTCTGCATCATCAAAGCGGAAGACGTTGCATAAGCGAATGTTCCTGTTTCCGGGGCTTTTGCATAAGGCCTTTGAATGTCAAGGGCGTTTTTTTGCATGAATTTTTGTCCATTGACGATCATGAAAGGATCTTGCTGAGAGTCTCCAAGTGCATATACTTCCTTACCATCATGGGTAAAGCGTATCATGCCGATATTGATTCCTGCATCATACTCAGCTGTATTCATCACCATGAAATTCATTCCTGCTTTGCTTGCAATCAATCCCATCAATGCATCGGAAGGGTGCAAAGCGATATTATCAATTCGGTCATAACCCGAGGTTTCAAGAGGTTGTACAAAGTCCGGCGAATAGAGGAAACCACTCATCCTCGTTCCCATGCCATAGGAACATGCGAAGGCAGTACCCATTAGATTGACTTGTGCATGCTGCAGAAATGGTGCCGACAGCAATTGTTCGGTATTTTTGAAGACTCTCCAAATCTCACCTTGTTTCCCTGCATGAATCATGGAATTATCAACCAAGAAACCAGCTATGATGCATTCATCATATCGTCCTATCTCTTCTTCATTCAACATCATGACCAAACTTGTTACATTCTTTGACACATAGACCCAATTGCTTGCATCAAAACTCAAGTGGACATCACCGACACGATTCAGCAATACATGCGAAACTGTTTCATTGTCCTTTAGAATATGCAATATTTCACTTTGACCATCTATCACAGAATATGCAAACACCCCATTTCGAGAAAAAGACAATGTTCCGGGTCTTCCAGCACCTAATGTGATCATCGTATCATCAATATGAATAGACCATATGCCATTTCGAAGCATTGCATAAGCATGACGATCCCCCATGGGCGAAAATTTTGGCTGATTCAAAGAGTCAGCATCAATTCCCTTTTTGCCATCAATGATCATCGAATATCGTCTGCTAAATGTCGATGTAATTGCCCACCAATGCCCTGTAGTATCCTGCCCCATTGCTACCAGCGGCTCGGAACCATCAAGCAATTGCTCTGAATAACACTTATTTTGAGCATCACTTGAACAATAAGCCAAGAAGAGCATTGCTATGAAGTATTCACTTAGAATTCGTAGTTTCATGAAATATGTTTGATTACGGGCATTAAAAAAGGATGATTTATTTCATCTCGGACATACATCTCGGTCTTGGAACGCTTATTCAACAATCTGAGCGAGAAAAGGCATTCATTGATTTTTTACGGTCGATCGAGCATGATTGTGAATCGCTCTACATAATTGGTGATTTATTTGATTTTTGGTTTGAATACGGGACAGTTATTCCTAAGCAATTTTACCAAACGCTTGCTGAACTCAAGCATTGGACAGACAATGGGAAATCCATTACTTATCTCATGGGAAATCACGATTTCGGCCATGTGAGTTTTTTCAAAGAAGAGTTCGGCATCACTGTTCATGAGGATGATGTTACATGCACCATTCATGGAAAATCTTTTTACTTGTCACATGGGGATGGCAAAGCATACAATGATACCGGATATCTTATACTCAAGAGAATACTTCGCAATCCATTCAGCAAATTTCTTTTCCGATTGATTCATCCCGATATTGGCGTCGGTATTGCATCATGGGCATCCAAAGGAAGTAGAATTCATACAGATGCCAAAGAATTCGGCGAACAATCCATAGGCGATGGATTGAGGGATTTTGCTGAAAAGAAAATACGTGAGTCAGGTTTTGATTTTGTGATCATGGGGCATAAACATAAAGCCGAGATTATCTCATTTGATGCGGGGATCTATATGAATCTTGGTCATTGGCTTTCATTTCCTGCGACTTATGCCACATTTGACGGATATAATCTCGAATTGCATTCCACCAAGTAATCACTTCTTCGCAAAAGCATAATTTAGCATTTTGTACAATAATCTTGCGGTTGTGAGATCAGGATGATGTACTTTTTTTTCAGGTGCAAGTTCCACTATGTCAAAACCTATGATTTTCCTTCCGGATGCAATGATTTCGCGAAATATATCCAAAGTTTCTGCATACATGAAGCCATCAGGCTCAGGAGTGCCTGTTGAAGGCATTATTGATGGATCAAAATAATCCACGTCGAATGTGACATATACTTCCTTGGACAATGTCGCAACGACGGACTTTTGCCATTGTTTTCCATGTAATCCTCTTCTGATTGCAGAAGCATAAAATGTATTCACGCCTTTGGATTCAATGAATAAAGCTTCCTCTTTGCATAGAGCTCTGATGCCTACCTGAGTGATTGCTTTCGGATTCATGAATTCGCAAACTCTCGACATAAAACAAGCATGAGAATAGGGAGTGCCTTCATATGTATCGCGGAGATCAGAATGTGCATCAAAATGTAATACGGACATCTTCGGAAATTTCTTGTGATTAGCTTTGATAGGTGCCGTTGAGATGGTATGCTCACCGCCAAGTGTCACAACGAATTTTCCTTTGTCCAATAAATCAGACACCTGCTGTTCAATCAAATTCAGAGCTTTAGCATGTATTGCTTTGCCGAAAGCGATTGGTTTCAATGTGGCTATACCGATATCGAAACACAATTCCCTTTTGAATTCATCATCATAGAACTCAACATAAGCACTGGCATCCAATATTGCTTTGGGTCCTTTGCCTGCTCCTCCGCCATAACTCACCGTATGTTCATATGGAGCGGATACAATTGCCACAGCAGATGATTCAAGTTGTGAATGTTTTGACTCAATCGCCAAAAAATTAGCTGATTTTCCAAGAGTTTTCATATCTATGTCCAATAGTCGCATGATGTGAATAACACATAAAATTCGTGCTTTTCCATGAGTCTGAAAAACATAGTTTTGTATTGCCACAACAAAGGTGAACATTATATGAAAAAACACATACAATTTCTGCTTTACTCATTGATATTCATGGCTTTGGGAACTCAGCATATTTTATCACAAGCTGATTTGTCAACAGACATCAAAAGAGCCGGAGAAGCACTTCGCAGATACATGGAATCTGCTCATCCCACTCCCGATATTGGAATAGATATTCCAATGACTCCGATGATTCCGATGGTCACGAATTCGCTTACGAATCCAAGTTTTTTTGATGATGTGAATATGATCATCGCCGAAACGGATCAATTGCCCGTCCAAAATGAGTCATCAATTGCAGTCAATCCCACCAATCCCAAAAATCTCATTGGCTCTGCTGTTGATTATCGAGCAAGTTCCTCGGCTTGGGTATATTATTCGATGGATGGAGGAAGGACATGGAAAAATGTGAATCTCGGCAAACCTCCAAAAATGATGACTTCAAGCAATGATCCATCTGTTGCATTCAGTAGAGATGGCACCGGATATCTGGTTTATGGAGGGTTTGGAGACAGATCAAAAGCATCGCCGGAAAATGGCGTGTTTTTTTCACGTACAACAGATGGTGGCATCACATGGACAAAACATATTCCCGTGATTCAACATCTTGGTGATCAAACACCTGATTCATCATTTGAAGACAAATACTATATCATGGCCGACAATTCAATTACATCGCCTTTTGCCAATCGATTATACATACCCTGGAAAAGAGTCATCAATCGAGATTCCTCAACCCAAATCGTCAATGTATATTCCACTGACAGAGGCAATACATGGTCTGTGCCGGTTGCAGTCAGTGATCGCGTGCCGGGTATATCGGAAGATACCACTTTTGGACAAAGCTTTCCTTTGACAGTGACCGGTCCTGAAGGAGAAGTCTATACGGTGTGGAATTATGGACCGAAGTCAAGTATCGGATTTGCATCTTCAATGGATGGTGGCAATACATTCTCTGCACCACGGTTGATTCAAACATATCGTCCATTCGGCAAAGCAAAAGCACTGGATGAAGGCGTAAGGCATACCGTTAAAGGCGGAGTTCGGGCAGAAGCGTATCCATCGCTGACCTGTGATATAACAAATGGCCCGAGAAGAGGTTGGCTCTATTTGGCATGGTCTGCAGACAGCATTCCAAATGTATATGTTTCACGTTCAACAGACAAAGGAGCCACATGGTCCGCTCCGAAGATCGTGCATTCAACCGAAACCAATGATCAATTCTGGCACTGGATAGCAATTGACCCAATCAATGGTGATCTCGGCATCATGTATTTGGATTCCAGAGATGATCCAAACAATATCATCACAAATTGTTATGTGAGTTATTCCAGAGATGGTGGCAACACATGGATGGATCGTCGTGCCTCCGAAGCACAAAGCGATTTGAGAAATAATCCTTTTCGAAATAATGTGTTTGCAGGTGATTATAGCGGCTGTGCAATGTATGATGGCATCATCTATCCATCATGGGTGGACATGCGTAATGCCGGCATAAGCAAAGTCGATAATGACGCATATACGGCCATTGTGAACACTCGCATTCCTCAGCCGGCATATCCATTTACCGCAAGACCATCATCTGTGGACACCACATCAATACGTTTGTTTTGGAAAGCACCAAAAGCAAGAGTGTTCGATCAGCCATTGAATTCCCCTATTCGATTTCTTCTCACAAGAAATAATACCTTTCTTGCGGAATTGTCCGGCGACATCGAAACATTCAATGATACTTCAGTTATTGCATTCAGATCATATGTCTATGGCATTCGAGTTATAGCCGGCACAGATACAAGTGCCATGAAAGAAGCAAGGGGCATAGCCGGGGGTGCGAGATTACCGCAAATGCCAACTTTTGCTTCTTCAAGAACATTGGGTGAATCCAATATCATCGCTTTATCAATGAGAATCCCCTCATTCAGGGCGGACACCATAACGCCTTTCATCAATCCGAAGTCATTCGTGATATTCAGGGACGGAGCAAAGGTGAAGGAATATCCTATTTCAATACAGGATACAGGGGCAATTCGTACATTCAATGATACATTGCCGATTGAAGGTTGGTATGAATATTCATTCACCATCACTGATAAATCAACATATGAAAGTGCTCGAACGCCGATCAGACTTTTATTCGGCGGACCGGTTCAATCACAATTTTCCGAACATTTTGATGGCGATGAATTGAGAGCATATTATACCTCAGGTAGATTTTCCTCCAATTCTTCATTCTCTTTCAGTAAACCCAATGCTTTAACCGAATCACCGAATGGCCAATACAGCAGAAATGCACGTGACACATTCATGCTGATGCCGGTCAATACCATTCCCAATAGTCAGTATTTCATGCGATTTCAACATGCAGCCATCATTGATAAAACCGATTCAGCATTGGTGGAGATTTCTCAGGATTGGGGTAAGACATGGCAAATACTCGGGCAATATGACAAAACGCAATTCACTCCATGGATGGACAGCATCACCAATACCGATGATTGGAAGCCGGAGATTGTATCTTTCACTCCCGTTTCCGATACATCTCTATTTCGTTTTCGTTTCTTTTCCGGCCCTTCATTTCAAGAAGATGGCTGGTGGATAGATGATATCTCCATAGGCCTAACCACCGGTATTGCAGAAATTCGTCCAATGGATATATCGGTTTTTCCCCTTCCGGCTAAAGACTTTGTGACCATTGGACTGGAATTGTCCGGTGATATACAGTTGCAGCTCAATGATATCATGGGAAATGAAATTCCGAGTGAATCACTACAATTCGAGCATCATGATCATCATATCTTGATCGATGTTAAACAACTGCCTACCGGTGCATATTCGCTATCGCTTGCAAATGATGGAAAGAATATTGGAATTTTCCCCATTTTGATCCATAAATAGAGCTTTGAAGGATGCTTTGGAATTAAGGTGAATTTTGTATTTTTGACTCTCCACTCGCAGGAGTGGCGAAATGGCAGACGCGCTGGACTCAAAATCCAGTGGACCTTAAATCCGTGTGGGTTCGAGTCCCACCTCCTGCACTTATTACAAAATCCCAAAAGGTTGCGATTCCTTTTGGGTTTTTTATTACTGTTGGTTATTTATTAGTATGTTGTACGAAACAATTTGGTTTTGAATTACAATATTGTCGTGATTACAATATGAAAACCTACACTCGTATATTTGATTACTCCGATAAGCTGCTTTCCTATGATACAAGAGTAAAGATCGAAAAGCTTGCTCTATCTATTGCTATTTCTTTCTTTTTCATTCATTTACTTATCATAATTCTTGCATTTTTTGACTTCGTAAGTGTCAGGTCTTCATTTTTATTAAATCCTATTGCCGCAATTTATACACCCTTTTCTTTCATTCTGGTCTATGAAGTGTATTTACTGATCTTCTATATTCCTCATTCAATAACAATATATATCGGCAAACAATTTGAAATTATAACTTTAATTGTCATACGACGGATTTTCAAGGATATAGCTTCTCTTGATTTTACCAGTGATTGGTTTTACTCAAAGGGTGATTTACAATTCACTTATGACATTGTTACAACACTGATATTATTGCTTCTAATTTTCCTTTTCTACAAAAATTCGCATGCCTACTCAAAAGCCGGTTACAAAGTTTCAGGTACAAAGCTTGATCATAACTTACATTTGTTTATTCGGCTAAAGTTGGTTTTAGCTAGAATTTTAGTACCGACTATGTTTTTATTGGCTTTATTTGCATTCATCAATTGGTCTAGTAATGCCTTGAATGCGTATTCACAAAAAATGGAAGTGTTTGTTGAGCTTAATAATGTTTTCTTCGATGAGTTTTTTACCGCTTTGATCATAGTAGATGCACTTTTGCTTCTGTTGTCTTTATATTTTTCTGATAAGTTTCATGTCATTGTTCGAAACTCTGGATTTGTCATTTCTACAATTTTACTTAAGCTTTCGTTTTCAACAGACGGGATTATGAATAATTTACTTATTATTGGGTCTGTATTATTTGGGCTATCCATACTCTTGATTCACAATTTATACGATACAAATTTGGAAAGTAAGCAACTACAAGAATAATTTGTTCATCAACCTTTAGTTGTCGCAAACTTTACACCTAATTATCAAAGTACTTCCCTTAAGTCACTTCAAGACTTTTTTTTCCATTCATCATACATCGAACGCAATAATTGCACATCTTCCCATGCGGGTTTTTTCCAATTGGGATTGCGAAGCAAAGCGGCAGGATGATACGTGGCAAGCAATGAAACACCGTGATAGTTCATGAGTTTACCACGAATGTCTTGCATTTGATGTGTTTTTTTGAACAATGTGTTAACCGCAGTCAGTCCAAGCGCAAGAATAAATGCTGGTTTAATGAGTTCGATTTGTTTTTGTAAATATGGCTCGCATTGCGCTATTTCGTCCTTCTCGGGTCTTCTGTTTTCCGGTGGCCTGCACTTGATGATATTTGCGATATATACTTCATCCCTTGAGAGTTCTATGGCTTCAAGAATTTTTGTGAGCAATTTTCCTGCTGCACCAACAAAGGGCAATCCTTGTTCATCTTCATCGGCACCGGGTGCCTCCCCGATGATCATGATGTCAGCATTGGGATTTCCCGAACCAAACACAAAGGAATTGCGTGTGGCACCCAATCGACATTCCATACATGTGTGAATGCCTTCATACAATATTGGCAATGATTCTGAATGATTCCATTGGGGAGATATGCTCATGACTTGCGTCTCTTGCTGTGTTTGTGATTCATCAATTTGAGAGATTGATGAATTCGATTCAACAAATAATAGATGACCAAATTGTTCTTGTTGAACAAGATATCGTTCAAGGATTGAAAGATCCTTTTTCATGAGCATATACCGGAATCGTCAATGTAATTTTATTCCTTCTTCAAGCAATTCATTGACTTTGCCCATGGACTCTGCTTCAGCGTAAAAGCGAATGAGGGGTTCCGTTCCGGAGGCGCGAATAAGCAACCAACCATTGTCAACAAAAAACTTATAGCCATCTTTTGTGTTCGATCCGTTGACAGTGAATCTTCCAATCTTTACAGGACCTTTGGCGCATGCCGCAAGAATTGCTTTTTTTTGTTGCGGTGTAACATGAACATCTTTTCGCATATATCTATGCGGACCAAATTCCTCATCCAGTTCATCGCATAATTCACGAAGTGTTTTTTTGCAAGTGGCCATGAGCTCAATTAGCAATAATGCATTGAATATGCCATCACGTTCAGGTATATGCAGCATAGTACCAAGTCCGCCTGATTCTTCTCCACCCACAATGATCTTATCTTCATTCATATGTTTGGCAACATACTTGAATCCAACAGGAGTTTCTATGCATGGAATTGAATGCTTGGCACAATACTTTTCAACCATGGAAGTAACGGAAACGGTCTTGACCACTGATCCTCTTTTTTTCTTGACTTCCCAAACATACTTTAGAAGTAGCATGAATATTTTTTGAGAATCAACAAAATTCCCTTCATTGTCTGCTGCACCTAATCTATCCGCATCACCGTCTGTCGCAATACCTATATCATAAGTACCTGTTTTCATCAAATCGAGAAATTCATGAAGATTGTGAGGAATGGGCTCTGGGTGCTTCACTTCACCAAATGTGGGATTCACTTCAGCATGTATTTCGGTCACATTATTCAATACCTTTGGAAGAATATGTTGCCCGGCACCATACATTGCATCAAGTAAAACTGAATATCCTGAATCATTGATCAAATTGAGATCGATTTTCTTTCTCATATATCGCAAATAGGATTCTTGTGCATCGAATGGACGAATCATTCGTTCAAGAATATACTCATCAAGTGTTTTGGCCAGAGATTTTGGCACCTTGCTCCCGAGCTTTTCCAATTCTTTTTCTATCTCGGCTATCTCCTCCGGATATGCCGGACCACCGAAACGTCCTTTTACTTTGAACCCACTATAAATCGGAGGATTATGGCTTGCGGTGATGACAATCCCGAGAACAGAACCTTTTTGCTTTGTGTGAAAAGACACCTGCGGAGTGGAAGACACATCCTGCGTCAAGTGAACGGTGATACCATGTGAGGCAAATACGCGGGCAGTTTCCTCGGCAAATTCCTTGGACATGAATCGAGTATCATATCCAATGACTGCCGAAGGATTTTTGTCGCCAATTCTTGTTATATAATTGGCTGTGGCTGTAGCAACCAATGCAAGATTGTCATAGGTGAAGTCACGCGCTATGATGCCGCGCCATCCATCCGTTCCAAAGACAATATTCATTTCAATCTCGCTTCAAGTGTGGTGAATCATTCAATTCGATCAAAGTATGGACATCCCGGCATATTTGGCGGAACTTCCAAGTTCTTCTTCAATTCTCAATAGTTGATTGTATTTCGCAACACGATCCGTTCTGCTTGGCGCGCCGGTTTTGATCTGACCGGCATTAGTGGCCACAGCTATATCTGCAATCGTCACATCTTCTGTTTCACCGGATCTATGAGAAATAATCGTTCCATATTGATGTTCTTTTGCCAAGGCAATTGTATGCAATGTTTCGGTCAATGTTCCAATTTGATTGACTTTGATCAGAATTGCATTTGCGATGTTTTCATCAATACCTCTTTGAAGAAATGAGGGATTGGTCACAAACAAATCATCGCCAACAAGTTGCACTCCTTTGCCGGAAAGCGCCTTTGTCAATGATGCCCAACCAGCCCAGTCATTCTCTCCCATGCCGTCTTCGATTGAAAACAATGGATATTGTTCAACCATGGATGCATACCAAGCAACCATTTCATCAGCTGTTTTGGATGCACCACCGGATTTATACATGTGATAAACACCGTCTTCATACATCTCACTTGCAGCAACATCAATGGAAAGAACAATGTCCTCTCCGGGCTGAAGTCCTGCAGCAAGAATTGCATTCATGATTACATCAAAAGCTTCTTCATTTGACTTCAAAGAAGGAGCAAATCCACCTTCATCACCAACAGATGTATTGTAATTGTTTTTTTTCAGAACGGAACGCAATGAATGAAAAATCTCCGTGCCCATCCGAAGCGCATCTGAAAAAGTATCCGCACCTACAGGCATCACCATGAATTCCTGTATGTCAACCGTATTGTCGGCGTGCTTTCCTCCATTGAGGATATTCATCATCGGTACCGGTAATGTATTGCCAACAATTCCACCCAGATATCGATAAAGCGGCATACCATAACTTGCAGCAGCAGCTTTTGCGACAGCCATGGATACACCAAGTATTGCATTTGCACCCAAATGCGATTTATTGGAAGTAGCATCCAAATCAATCAATAATTCATCTATTTCATGCTGATCATCAGCATCCATGTCTTCCAATGCTTCTGCAATTATTGTATTGACATTCTCAACTGCTTTTTGTGTCCCTTTTCCCCCATATCGCGAAGAATCACCATCTCTCAATTCGCATGCCTCATGTTCACCGGTACTTGCACCCGATGGCACTGCGGCACTTCCAAATGAACCGTCTTCGAGAATAATATCCACCTCGATTGTGGGGTTTCCACGCGAATCAAGTATTTCACGGGCATGAACATCAACAATAATCGGATTCATGATTAAACTCTGTTATTGATAAAAAAAGCAACCGTTGACAAAGCAATGGTTGCCTGAAACATATTCTCTGCAGAGATGGAAATTTCATAAAGAGATTGCATCAACTTTACCCGCCAAATCCATATCCAGCATCGTCAGACCACCACGATCATGTGTGCTGATCATGACATCAACTTTATTCCAGCCATAAATCCTGATATCAGGATGATGATCCATCGTTTCGGCATGTATTGCAATGGCATTTACAAAACCTATTGCAGATACAAAATCTTGGAGAATGAATGTTCTGTGAATACATGTTCCGTCACATTCCCAGTTAGACAACAATGCCAAATAATGATTCAATGCTTCAGTTGAGAGAAGTTCGGGTCTGCTCATGAGCGATGTAATCCAATCAATTAATATGCGCTTCAAGGCGCTCTGTGATATATGGCTTGCCAACTGCGCCGATAATCGTATCCACCAATTGACCACCTTTGAAAATCAGAATGGTTGGGATGGAACGAATACCAAATTTCTCTGCGGATTGTTGATTATTGTCAACATCCAATTTTCCGATAACTGCTTTGCCATCATAATCTTTGGCTAAATCTTCGATGATAGGTGCAATCATACGACAAGGACCACACCATGTGGCCCAAAAGTCCACAAGAACTGGTTTATCGGAATTCAATACTTCCGCATCAAAATTTTCATCGGTGATATGCAGTGGTTGCGACATGGTTCTTTACCTGTTGATTGATTGATATGAATTATGACGGCTGCTAAATTACAAAAAATACCATCGTGAAATGTGCGTTTGATTGTCCCGCCAATCCTAAAACTACTGAGTATCATGACAATTCTCCATAATGAGTCCTTAGCAAAATGATATTGGCTTTCATGGACGCATCAAGGCCAATCTTTCAGCAGCTTGCTCAAGAGTTTGATTATTCTTGCAGAAGCAGAATCTGACATAATTGCCCGCTCTTTCGGGTCTTTCATAGAAACTGGCATTTGGAATGCAAGCAATACCTATCTCCTTGATCATCCACGTGGCGAATGCCTTCATATTGGGGAATGGATATTCGGAGGTGTCAGCCATGATGAAATAGGCACCATCAGGCAATATGGGGTGGAGACCGGCCCCCTCCAATGCATGAGCTAGAAAATCTCGCTTGGAACGATACATTTCGGTCAAACCCGAAAAATAACTACCGGGAAGATCCAGAGCAGCTGCTGCTGCACCTTGAAATGGTGTTGCGGACGAAAAAATAGTGTATTGATGCACATTTCTTATGGGTATTGTCAACTCTTCTGGAGCAATCACCCAACCAATCTTCCAACCCGTGCAAGAAAATGTTTTTCCAAGACTTGAAATAGTAATGGTTCTGTGTTTCATGTCAGGAAGTGTTCGCATTTGAACATGCCCGGCTGACTCGAACACGATATGCTCATACACCTCATCCATAATTGCCAAAACATCAAACTCTTGACATAAATCTGCTATATAACCCAATTCCAATTGATTGAACATCATACCCGTGGGATTATGCGGTGTATTGATGATGATGGCTTTGGTGGAGCGCGAGAATGCTTCCCTCAATTCATGATGATTGAACCTAAAGAGCGGCTCATGCAATGTGACGGGAATAGGTATTCCTCCGGCCATGCGAATCACGGGGACATAAGAATCATAGCATGGCTCAAAAACGATTACCTCATCACCGGGATTGATAAAGGCAAGCAGACTGGATAATAATCCTTCGGTTGCTCCGGAAGTCACCGTGACTTCGGCCTCAGGATCTATTTCATGAACATAAAATCTGGATTGATGCCTTGCGATAGAACGTCGCAATGCCGGCATTCCTATCATGGAGGCATATTGGTTCTGGCCGGAAGCAATGGCTTCCATGGCGAGTCTCTTCATCTCCTGCGGACCATCAAAGTCAGGAAAACCTTGCCCGAGATTCACAGCATTATACTCTTGTGAAAGTTGGGTGATCTCTGAGAATATGGTCATTCCCAAACCGGCAATTCTATCTGCTAAAAGATGAGGCTTCTGAGCCATGTATCACCGTAAATGTATAGGAGGAGATTGAGACTTTGATCTCAAACGAATATTCAATGTTTCCACCAATAAGGAGAAAGCCATTGCTGAATAGATATAGCCTTTTGGAACATGCACGCCAAATCCCTCAACAAACAATGTTAAGCCAACCATCAAGAGAAATGAAAGCGCCAACATCTTCAATGTTGGATGCCTGTCCACAAATTCGCTGATTGCCGTCGATGATAAAAGCATGATTGTCAAAGCAATCACTATTGAAGCCACCATGATGGGAATATGATTAGCCAATCCAATAGCAGTGATGACAGAATCGAGCGAAAAAACCAGATCAATGAGCAATACTTGCCCGATAACCATCGCGAAGGCACTCTTGCCGGCTTTTGCCACTGCACTCTGGGAATGGCCATCTCCTTCCAATTTTGAGTGAATCTCCAATGTGCTCTTTGCCAGAAGAAATAATCCACCGAATAGCATGATCAAATCTCTTCCGCTGAAATCATGTCCGATCATCGTAAATAGCGGGAATGTCAAACCTGCCAAATATGAGATGCTCATCAATAAACAAAAGCGCAAAACCAATGCACCGGCAATCCAAATTCTACGAGCCAAAACATGGCGTTCTTTGGGTAATTTCCCAATAATGATAGAAACAAAGATAACATTGTCGATGCCCAATGCTAACTCCAACATAGAGAGCGTCAATAAACTGAATAACCCCTCGGGTGTGGCAAATATGTGTAGAAAGTCCATGGTTGTTGTTAGTAAGTGTGAAACAATCCTCTGAAATGATTTACCAAAAATAGCAAAGCGGCACTTCATCGGAAAGGAAACGCATATTCAGGCACAGATGATTCATACCATAAGTAGGTTCTTATGCTATGAAATGTAACTAAATTTGTCGAAAACTGTTATTTCACGCGTATGACGAAGAGTCCTGCAGAGCATTCCGACATCGAGCTTTATGCCATGTTACGATTGGGGAAACCCATTTCGGAGCAGGCATTTGCGGAGTTATATGCACGCTATTCCCCACGTATTTTTGCGTATTGCCGGCGGATATTGGGTGATTATGATCGTGCTCAAGATGCTTTTCAAGAAACATTTGTCAAGTTTTTCAATAGCGCACAGCAAGAAAGAGAGATGACAAATGTTCCTGCATATTTGCTAAGGATTGCCAGAAATTTATGTTTGAACATGCAAAGAGGGCAAAAAGGCCATGTAAGTCTTGAAGAGTATCATTTGCCCTTGCACTCAGATATGTCACATGACAAAAAAGAATTGCTTGATTTGATCACAAAGTCAATGGAACAATTGCCGGCTGATTATAAGGAAGCATTCATCTTGAGAGAATATGAAGGATTGAGCTATCAAGAAATTGCTGAACTGACAGAATCTTCTCTTCCCACCGTGAAGATTAGAATTTTCAGAGCAAAACAAAAGATTCGGGAGATACTCGCCCCTTATGTGGCCGACCTCTCACAACATTGAACAACTTTGTGATTGATATGAATCAACAAACAAAACCCGAACACATTGATGAGCAACTGATTTCTTATCTCGATGGTGAATTACCTATCGAGCAAGAAGATTCCATGTTTCAATCACTCGCCTCTGATGAGGAGGATGCACGCGGAACAATGCGTGAGCTCATCTCCATGCGCAATGTGATTCCACATGACATCGAAGCATTTACTCCACCGCCGGCCGCAAAAGATGCCGTGTTCTCACAATTGGGAATGACTTCAAATTCTACTGTGAAAGAACAATCCTCCTGGAAAAGAGCTTTATTACCCCTTGCATTTCTTGCTCTAGGTTTGGCCGGAGGTTATGGCTTGGGAGATCGATTCTCCAACAATGATGAAGAAATCATGCAGTTGATGCGCAAGAGCTCAGCAAAAGGTGCCGTGGCACCTCTAACATCCATTGGCATTTCTCTGCAAGTGCCAACAATAGTGTTACAGCAAGCAGCTCCTGTAAAAGTGATCTACAGGGACAGAATACTAAATACAGCAAGTGTGACCCCTATGATCACTTTACCCCCGATTGCGGTGAATCAACAAAGTAATGCTCCTGCAGTTGATGAAATACAAACAATGACCACAGATTCAAAACCTGCGGATCAATCACCTATTGCATCAAGTGAAGTTTCATCCCAATCGAATACAAATGGGAACAATATCCAGGATCAGGTCATAAAAGAAACAGAACGTATCCAAATAGGAAATACTCATGCTGTATATCCTCAATTCTGGATTCAGTTGAGAAATATGTCTACTTTACAATCGCCGGAATTTTCAGGCATTCGAGAGCAATTGGGTATTATGGATAATTCTCGTGTGACATTTGCATGGTCATTGGGAGAACATTTCGCAGTTGGATTGGAAGCAGGAAGAGAGCCATTTGTTTTGGAGTATCAAGGGATAAAAGAAGATAGACCTTTCGTCTTCAATCAATACTCCCCAATGCTCACCGGTGGACTATTTCTTCAGGGAAGAACTTCCGCTTTGGATTATCTTGGTAATTCCAGATTCTATGCACAGGCTGTGGCAGGCGGTTCCGAAATTGGAATTCTTGGAAGATTCGGATTGGGTATTGCATATCCAATCAGTGATGCAATTTCACTACAACTCGGCTTAGAGCAATCATATATGCAATTTCAATTTCAAGGCAATGCATTTGATTCTCAAAAACTTGATTTACTGTATGGAATCTCTATCACATTATGATGCATATGAAAAATCATACAATACATAGCAGACTTTTGGTCAAAGTGGCTTCACTCTTCTTGTTGATGCTTATTGGGTGCAAGTCACCGATTGATCTCGATAAGGATGTGAAGGAAGTACCCATTCAAACAAAGCTTGTTGAGGTATCCGATATTAGTTTTTCCGTCGATGGAGGTGGAAGATCAATGCGATACATTCCAAATTTACCTCCTGAAGACAGTAGATTTTTATTCAGCACTTTCAAACTCGAAAAGATTCATATCGATACCACAAATAAACAAACACTGACTTTGGCAATGAAATATGGTATCATTACTAATGTAGGAGATACATCTCGCTTTGAAGAAGTGTTGCCTGTATCGCTTTATCATGAATTAGATACCATCAATATCCCAATTTTTGAAAATCCGCCAGGGCCAAGAGATAAGAAACCGTTCATGATGAAAATATCTAAGTTAAAAACCTATATTTTCACCAAAAAGAAAGATGGAATGAATGGATTTCGAATGGTAAGGTCCGAGAGAGAGTTCGACCTCCTTGAAGATTCCAAAGGTGACAATCATGTCGATTCTTATGTCTATGCTATTAGATCAAGAATGCCACAAGGCAAAACAGGTGTCATTGTATTCATTGAATCAGGTTTTACATTAAACGGTGTTGAGATTGATTCCTATGACAAAAAATTTCGCTCAAATTCGAGCGGAAGATCCATCTTGAAAATTTCTTTTTGATAATGTATACACTTTCATTTTTAGAGGTCCAAAATGGTCCACATTAACAGATTAACAAGCCTGCTCGCTTTCATGCTCACATTGCTGCTTGCAGGTACTTCAACCGTCATGGCAAATGCTCCCGGCAAACCAAAAGAACTCAAGGTTATTGCTGAAGGCGCAGGCATCGCACCGGCAATCGTCAACCTTTCATGGGTAGCCCCTTCAGATGATACAACATTGGAATATGTTGTCTATATGGCATCCATGACTGTAAATGTAACAACCGATTACAAAGCAATCATTGAAACATGGAAAACTTCTGCCATTGTGAAAGATGTACCTGCAGGTACGCACAAATTCTATGTTGTGGCTAGAGCACGTGGTGCACAAAGCGAGCCTTCGGATAAAATTGCAATCACGATTCGTGGTGAAGAACCAAAAACATTTGGAATCATCATTGATCCCCCTATTCATTATATCCTCGAAGGCAAAGTTTTTACGTATCAAGTGAAACTCCAATACCCATCAACCTACAAAGGTGGATTTGGGTATAAACTCGAAAAATCACCTGCGGGCATGACAATTTCTGACAAAGGCGTCATTGAATGGAAGACACCGATTTATGGAAGTCATGAGATAATAGTTTCTGCTTGGATGTTAGAAGCTCCAAAATCTCAAGCTGTGAAATCCTTCAAGATCGAAGTTGGGTATGAATCCAAAAAATTTGAAATCATATCCAAACCAAAAGAAATCGCATGCCTTAATAAGTTATACGTATACGAAGCAGTTGCAAGAGTACCTTTTGTTGATGGCGGCACAGTTGTTTGGTCACTCTTCGAACCAATTGATGGTATTTCAATAGATGAAAAATCCGGTCGCTTTACATGGACTCCTACAAAAGTTGGTTCTCAGCGCGTAAAGATCAAAGCAACATTCATCAAAGGAAATGATACGCTCATAACATATCAGTCATGGACAATTGTTGTCAAAGAAAATTGCGATAATATTCCTGCTCCTCCATGTGCAAAATTCGTAGGCATGCTCAAAGATGACAATGGAAATCCAATCTTGACCGGAAAGGTAAAACTCATCAGACTTGAGAAGGACAATTTGGGTCCATCAGCTTATGAAGCACAAGTCAAGAATGGTCAATGGATGGTAATGGTTCGCGCAGGTTCATATAAGATTAGATTCGAAGGCGAAGGCTTCATTGCTGAATGGTATGAAAATGTACTTGAAATGGGTGAAGCAAAAGTCATGATTGCAGAATGCGATAAAATCATTGAAGTACCTGCAAAAGTTACCGTAAAAGAAAAGCCCGCAATGAAGGTAATCGAAGGAATGGTAAAAGACAGCGAAGGCAATCCTGTACCAAATTCCATGGTTTCGTTTATGATCATTGAAGCGAATGGTGGAAACAAAGATGGCGGAATGAGATTCGCTGTAAAAACAAATGCTCAAGGTAATTATCGCATTGAAGTTCCTGCGGGAATGACCTATATCGCGATGGCAACTCCAAATGAAGCATTGGCAAAAACACATTCGCATGTCTATTATGATGGCAAGCTCAATGCAAATGATGCTCTTCGTTTCACCGTAAATGAAGTGATGGTGATTAATTTCACATTAATCAAAAAAGCAGTGTTTAACAATGGCCTTGCAGCTTCATTGAAGGATACAAACGGCATTGGCATCAAAGGTCGCATCACATTGCTTCCGGTTCAAAAAGATAAAGAACCTAAAAAAGGAATGGCTATTACGGTTGAAACAGATTCAAATGGCAATGCTTTGTTCTCAAACATTCAACCTGGTACATATATCATTCAAGGTATTCCTCATACTCGCAATTATGCTCCGGGCTTCTATACAACTACCGGTTATGCTGCAATGTCTTGGAAAGAAGCTACAAGAGTTGAAATTGGCGAAGTGATGATTACACTCGTTTATGATATTCGTCTTCGCCCCGTACTCGGCAAGCGTGGAGCTGCTCGCGTTGATGGCATCATCAAAGGTCGTGGAATCATTGCTAAACGAGAATCTTCATTTGCAGAGCAAGAGCTTGGTGGCGCACTCCTTTATGCTCTTGATGAAAACAATGATATCGCAGACTATGCATTAAGCGATGGTGCAGGTACATACTCTATGTTTGACTTGGGTCAAGGTACATTTTCAATTATGGCAGACATGGTTGATTATGAGCCGGCATTTGGCACTGTTTCAACAGATTATGTAAATGCAAGAACCGTAAACAGTTCAATAACCTTGGGCAATAATGCTTTGTCTGTGGAAGACCCAACAATGGTGCGCGGTGAGAATGTGTATCCGAATCCGGCAAATGCACAGATCACAGTTTCCGGAATCACAATGCAAGGTGTTGTAACGATGAGAATTTTCTCAAACACGGGAATAATGATTACCGAATTCCCAGTGAATATCAATGGCGATCACATCACATTCCCTGTTAATGACCTTGCAGTTGGTACATACATGTTCAGCATCAAGCAAAACATTGTAATAATGAATGGTCAATTCTCCATCATTCGTTAACGTAATTACAACTAAAAAATCCTCGCTCTCTTCATTGAGTGCGAGGATTTTTTTTATTCATCAAGAAATGTTAGACGAAAGGCAATGTTACAATTTCAGCATCGAATTCTTTACCTCGTGCAGAAATTTGAATGATTGTGCCCGGTTCAGCAAGCGGAATCGGTACATAGCCAAGACCAATCCCCAAATTCAGCATAGGAGAAATATTGCCACTTGTCACTTCGCCAATGGGCTTTCCACCACTATGTATCGGATAATGTTGACGTGCAATGAATTTATCAGCCGTCACTTTGAATGCTATGAGTTTTCTTGTTGGACCCTGTTCTTTCACTTTTGCGATAGCATCGGAACCATTAAATGCACCCTTTGCCAATTTTGTTATCCAGCCAAGCCCTGCCTCCAATGGATTGGTATCCTTGTTGATATCATTTCCGTAAAGACAATATCCTTTTTCCAAACGAAGTGTATCACGCGCTCCCAATCCGATGGGTTGTATACCATGTGCATTTCCGGCTTCAAATAATGAATTCCAGACATGCGCACATACGGACTCATCACCACGGAAATACAACTCAAAACCAATCTCACCGGTATATCCGGTTCTGGAAAGAATCATGTTGACCCCGGCTAGAACTCCATCCGAAAAACCATAATATGGTATATCAGCCAAATTGGTTTCTGTCAAGATCTGCAGGGTTTCCAAAGATTTAGGACCCTGCACCGCAAGAAGATTGATTTCATCGCTCACGTCCAGTAAATTCATGTCCATACCTTTTGCTTGCTCATGCATCCATGCAATGTCTTTTTCGGCGCAAGCACCATTGATGACAAGCATATAATGATCTCCACGATGATAAACCAACATATCATCGATGATGCCACCATCAGGATAGCACATAGCCGAGTATTGAGCTTTATTTGGAATCAGTTTTGACGCATCATTGATTGATATTTTCTGAACAAAATCCAAAGCTTTCGGACCACGCACTTCAACTTCACCCATATGCGAAACATCAAATACGCCCACTTCCTTACGGACAGACATATGTTCTGTAATAATTCCCGCAGGATATTGAATAGGCATTTCAAATCCTGCGAATGTGACAATCTTTGCACCTAAACGCTGATGTATTGAATGAAATCGTGTTGTTTTCATGGTATTCCTATCCTTCAATCATGCATTCAGGGCTTTCTCAAGCCTTTGTTCTAATTCTTCAAATTTTTCCGCCATTTCCATGCGTTCTGCCTTCAATGCGGCATTCTCCTTTTTCAATGTTGTGAAGCCTGCTTCATCAAACAAATCGCCTTTAGCGGAGCGTAGTGCATCAATCACATCATCTTTCTCATGTTGTATCGCAAGCATTTCTTCAATACGCGATTGCAGATCACTTTTTTCCTGACGCAATTTTTCAATGGATGATTCAAGTGAAGATTTTCTGTCAGATGCTTCAGGATTCAAGTCTCGAAAAGTAATGATCTGATCCTTTAATTCACGATTCATCTCTTTTTGATCATCAAGCAAATCTTCTGTTTCCTTCAAGCGTTGAGTGAGCGAGTCCAAATCTGATTGCTTCAAATCCAATTGTAATTGTAATTCTTTGATTTCAGCTTTCAATTCACTTGGTCCACCATTTGATGAAAGCATATTGCCGGACTTTTCAAGTTGTTTAAGTGAACGGATAAGATCTTTATTTTCTGCTTTCAATTCATCGATCTCTTTATGCAAAAGATCGACATTGCCATCAGAAACTGATGATTTCTTCTTTTGTTTTTTTGATTCTCCACGGTATGACTGCAATTCTTCAAGGCGGTCTTCAGCATCAATTCGCAATCCACGAATATATTTCAAGATTGCTTGTGCAATACCAAGCAGTTCATCATCGGTTTGAGGAAATTCAACAATGTCGAGTGTTTCTTTCATCAAGGTTGAGAGAGCGGATCGCATCGAAATATCCATTGAGTCTTTCTCAGACACTGATCGTTCCAAAATCTCAATCTGACCTTGACGAAGTGCCAATTCCTCATCATACCTGGAGGATTGTCTTTTCAGCGCTTGCATTTCCGTTTGAAGCGCATCATATGACTGTAGCAAACCTGCACTCTGTTGAAGGCTTCGCTCCAAAGCTTTTACTCTGTCAGTAAGCACTTTTTGTTCATGTAACAATTTCCCTTTTTCTTTTTCTTTGATCGAGCGGATTTTATGCGTGCTCGACATCTGCTGATCAAGCTCTGCATATGCGGTTTTTACGGCAGTATAAGCATTTGCATGTCTACGGATCTCTCTCCATAACATGTCCAATGCTCTTTGCAAGTCCGGTGAAGCTCCAGTGGGTATACTATTCGGCATAATTGATTTTTTTCTCATTGTTCCTCCATCATGGCTGCCTACGAAGATACGGATTAGATAGGATTTCTCGATGTGGAAAAGTTCAATCTGCTATGGATAGAAATATCAAAATTCCCCAATTATGCAGGATTAAGAAAAAGTTATCCACATTCTGACAATAATTTACCCGAACCCTTCGTCAAAGCTCGCTATTAGCACTCATCGAATTAGAGTGCTAATACCATATATTGTCCATTATTCAATTCAATTTTCTAATCTTTTGGAGGTTCAGATGAACTTGACCCCTTTGCACGATAGAGTGCTCGTGCGCCCGTCAAAACCTGAGGAAGTAACAGCCGGTGGAATCATCATACCTGATACGGCGAAAGAAAAGCCCATGCAGGGTGAAGTGATTGCTGCAGGCCCGGGTAAAGTTAATGATGATGGTAAAGTTTCAGCTTTACAAGTAAAAGTTGGTGACTCTGTGTTATACGGAAAATATTCCGGAACAGAAGTTTCCGTCAATGGAGAAGATCTCCTCATCATGCGTGAATCAGACATTTTCGCTGTATTGACAAAGTGATCATTTCAATTTGAATTCAATTTAAGAGGTACATTATAATGGCATCGAAAATCATAACATTTGATGTTGAAGCGCGTTCAGCGCTTAAGCGTGGCGTAGATCAACTTGCCAATGCTGTAAAAGTAACGCTCGGACCAAAAGGCCGAAACGTGATCATCGACAAAAAATTTGGTTCACCAACAGTGACAAAAGACGGTGTGACTGTTGCCAAGGAAATCGAATTGGAAGATCCGATTGAAAATCTTGGAGCTCAGATGGTCAAAGAAGTTGCATCCAAAACAAGTGATGCTGCCGGTGACGGTACAACAACCGCGACAGTTCTGGCACAAGCCATTGTTCGTGAAGGATTGAAGAATGTCACTGCTGGTGCTAATCCGATGGACCTCAAACGAGGGATCGACTTGGCAGTGAGAACTCTTACTGCAGAACTCAAGAGCATGAGCCGTGAAGTGACAGGTAAAACTGAAATCGCTCAAGTAGGTACAATCTCTGCTAACAATGATGAAACAATTGGAACCTTGATTGCAGATGCGATGGAAAAAGTTGGCAAAGATGGTGTTATCACAGTTGAGGAAGCAAAAGGAACAGAAACATCCATGGATGTTGTGGAAGGTATGCAGTTTGATCGTGGATATCTTTCTCCTTATTTCGTGACTGATGCAGACACCATGGAAGCAGCACTTGAGAATCCATTCATTCTCATCCATGATAAAAAAATCAGCGCCATCAAAGATCTTCTTCCAATTCTAGAGAAAACAGCTCAATCAGGTCGCGGACTCATCATCATTGCAGAAGACATTGAAGGTGAAGCACTTGCAACATTGGTTGTGAATAAGCTTCGTGGCACATTGCGTGTTGCAGCAGTGAAAGCACCCGGTTTTGGAGATCGTCGCAAAGCCATGCTTGAAGACATAGCAATTCTTACCGGTGGAACAGTCATCAGTGAAGAAAAAGGATATAAGCTCGACACGGCAACAATTGAGTATCTCGGTACTGCCAAAAAAGTCACGATTGACAAGGACAATACGACAATCGTAGAGGGCGCTGGTTCATCTGAAAATATCAAAACACGTATCAATGAAATCAAATCGCAGATCGAAAAAACATCAAGTGATTATGATCGTGAGAAGTTACAAGAGCGTCTTGCAAAGCTTTCCGGTGGTGTTGCTGTATTGAAAATCGGTGCTTCAACCGAAGTTGAGATGAAAGAGAAGAAAGCACGCGTTGAAGATGCGCTGCATGCAACACGTGCTGCAGTCGAAGAAGGAATTGTTCCTGGTGGTGGAGTTGCCTATTTGCGAGCAGTCAAAGTTCTTGATGGTTTGCGTGGCGACAATCATGATCAGGATACCGGCATAGCAATCATTCGTCGCGCTGTTGAAGAACCAATTCGCCAAATCGTGACGAATGCAGGTTTGGAAGCCTCCGTGATTGCAAATCGCATCAAAGAGGGTACCGGCTCCGACGGGTTCAATGCTCGTACCGAACAATATGAAGATTTGATTAAGGCCGGTGTTATCGATCCAACGAAGGTTTCACGTGTTGCACTTGAAAATGCTGCATCTGTTTCCAGCTTGCTTCTCACAACTGAAGCTACTATAGTTGAAAAGCCCGAACCGGAAAAACCAATGCCTGCAATGCCTCATGGCGGCATGGATTATTGATGAACATGTGAGATTTCCTTCGGGGAATTTCCATCCCGCACAAAGAAATGGCTCTCAATCGAGAGCCATTTTTTTATACTAATCCTGCTTTCTGCAATGCCACATGCAATCGCTCTTTGTTCTCGGGTAATAATGGTTGCATTGGAAGACGATACGCTTCTTGGCATATGCCCATCATCGATAGAATTCCCTTTACCGGAATCGGATTTGTTTCAATAAAATTCAATTTCATCAATTCAAACAATGCATAATGAGCAGTCCGAGCTTCCTCCCATCTTCCTTCCAATGCGGCCTTGATGCAATTGCCAAATTGTTTTGGAACATAGTTAGACAATACTGAAACAACACCATGTCCGCCAGAAGCAATGATTGGCAGTGCAAGAGAATCATCACCTGCGAGAACCGAGAAATGTGCAGGTCTATGTCTGATGATTTCCATGATCTGTTCCAAATCTGCAGAGGCCTCTTTTGTTGCAATGATATGATCATGACTTTCAGCCAATGCCAATTGCGTTTCAGCATGCATGTTTGATGCAGTTCTTCCCGGCACATTGTACAATATCTGCGGAATATCACATGCATCGGCAATGGCGGTAAAGTGAGCAATCATGCCACGTTGAGTCGGCTTATTATAAAATGGCGAAACCAATAAGACACCATCTGCTCCCAGTTCCTTGGCTTTTTTGGTCAAGGATATGGCTGCATCAGTATCATTCGAACCCGTTCCCGCTATAACCGGAATTCTACCGGCAGCATATTCCACGGTTGTCTGAATGACTGAGCATTTTTCATCAATGGTCATTGTAGCGCTTTCGCCGGTTGATCCACAAGGAACAATTGCATCAATGCCTCCTTCAATTTGCAAGTCGATTAGTTTTTTTAGCGATGCACTATCAATGGAACCATCATGATTCATCGGTGTGACAAGAGCTGTGATTGTTCCGTGAACAGGAAGTTTTAACATGGGATATATCTCATAAATAAAAGACTGTTGATAAGCCTGTACTTGGAAGTATTGGAAAATCGAAATCAAAATTAAACCAGGAATTGGATGGTTTTTTCTGAATCTCTTGATGAGATAATTCAAACATCAATCCCCCATCCAATTGTAAAGCTATTGTTTTTGACAATGCAAATTCATGTCCTAAACGCTTGAGCCCATACGTATAATCATTGATTTCAAATTCACCATCTTCATGCAAAGCTGAAATACCAATTTTTCCATACCATGGTGTTTGCCCATAGTCATTTCTTGTTAAGAATATGCGAAACAAACAATCAGCGCTCAAAGTAAGCAGAGAACCATTTGAAGGTGCTGATCCAACATTCACGCCGAGTTCCAAGTGATTGATTCTATATCTGGCTCCCACATGCAATAACTCAGGCAGAGAACAACCGATCAAACCTCGTACCTTGGGAACTTCCACTACTTGAGACTTATCTTCCGCATGGAGAATTTGAGGCACCAAAGAAAAAAACAATAGGAAGATATTCATCAAAAATGGTTTGATGTCAATCACCATTGGACATATGTGAATCAAGCAAAGATGTTTTAATGAATGCATCAATTTCATGCTCCTGTATGGCGAGATGTTTCGTGATCACAGATTTCAACCTATGTGTTTCAATTCTTGCATCATCCAAGAAACGTTTGAGTCCTGATCCACCGGACAAATGGAACACCTGTTTGCACATGATGGCACCATAAATATAATAAGCCAAAGATTCTTTTTGCTCAGCTAGAATCACCTTGTCGAATGTCAGGGTCTGTGCTCTTGAAACATACTCTTTAGCCATGATCTTACTTAATGTTTCAAAAGATTGCCCCAAACTACCGCCAAGCCAAGTTGATAATCCTTCAATCAAGAAAGTATGCGTCTTTGAAAATGAACCAAATATGAGATGGACCAATTCATGTGAATGAAACTCAGTATCCATGGCAGTGAACACATAATCCTTCTCGGGATATGTCAGGCCTTGGGGTATGGAAACAAAAAAGTCAAATCCAAGTATCGAAGCAAGTTCATCCTTCGATTGAGCGACATAGTATCTGGCTTGTTCAATATCATGCAAATCAAATAAGGCCGTCAATGAATCACAAAATTTCACAGCTCTTCTTGCCATTCCTGAAGAATAGCGATGTTTTGGAGACATGATGAATGTGATTCCGCCTATTGTTCTTTGAGACCAGTCATCTGTGACCGATTCCAGAATATGTTCAAGATACCACTCTTCACCTGAAGTTTTTGCGTATACTTTGTATAAAGCAATCGGAATAGCTGAACCGGATGAATCAATGCCCTGAAAAAGAGTCTTTAGAAGGATTGTTCCCTTCTCTATTTCTTCAGCACTTATGATCAATCCCGGGTATTTTTTCATGAAGTCTTTTGATTGAAAAACCCACGCTCTCGCCGGATCGAAAGAATATCGTTCATTTCTGTCTTTCTCCGGCCAAAGTACATGCTCTTGCAAAGAATCAGGAGACGAATTCACATACTTCATCCACATTTCAATCGCAGTACGGATTCTCGGGTTGGCTATGTCCACAGTTGGCGAATATGAAATGAATGATTCCTCACACCATACATTGAATGGTACATGCATGGCTATCAAGAAACAATATGTGAGAATTGTTTTCATCAAGGAATAGAATACTCTTCGCCTATCTTTGGTAATATAAAAGAAATGTGTTGTGATTTCATATAACCTTTCACTAAGTCATGATCAATCGAAATCGGAGGGAATGTGTCAAAATGCACACCCATGCATCTCTTGGACTTGAGCATTGCGCAAGCTTTTGCTGCATCAATGTGATCCATGGTGAATACACTCCCGATGGGTAAGATTGCCATGTCAATTGAATATCGCTCTGCAATCAGTGCAAAATCCATCGTGAGCGATGTATCACCAGAATAAAACACACATGCATCATTGGATTGAATGATGAATCCATTAGGGTTTCCACCATATGAACCATCAGGAAAAGAACTTGAATGATATGCATGCGTCATTGTCAATGTCCCAAATGGGAATGCCTCTGACCCACCCGAATTCATCGCAAATCCTTGAATACCCTTTTTAGCAAAGTGATTCACAATTTCATAATTGGCTATCAATGTGCACGATAATTGCTTTGCAAAGAATTCCACATCTGCGCAATGATCACCATGTGCATGTGAAACAAGCATATAATCCGGTTTTATCGATGTTATGTCCACATGTTCAGCAAGCGGATTATCATTGATAAATGGGTCGATAAGTATTGTATGATTGTCGATTTCCAATAGAAAACATGAGTGACCCAAAAATCTACAGTTCATGTGTATACCTTATGCAATGAGTACCATACTCTACAAAATTACCATTTTTTGTTCAGTGAATATCCGAATGAACCAAGGATGGCCCAGAGTTGTTAATTTGCGGTTCGGATTATGTCCATTTAACTCAACATGAAATTCAAACCATGAGCAAAAACATCACTATCATCGGAGGCGGACCTGTTGGTTGCCTTTTATCTGTTTATCTGGCAAAAAGGGGGCATTCGATTTCCATTTTTGAACGTAGACCTGATATGCGCTCCAATAGCATGAGTGCGGGCAGATCGATTAATCTCGCTTTATCGGATAGAGGCCTACGAGGGCTGGAAGCTGCAGGCATTGTGGATGATATCCTGTCTGTCGCAATTCCAATGCATGGTCGCATGATGCATTCCATTGATGGAAGCGAGCATTATCAACCCTATGGAAAAGAGGGTCAGGCAATAAATTCGGTTTCGAGAGGCGGCATCAATAAAGCATTGCTTGAATGCGCTGACAGTTTCAGCAATGTGGATATCACATTCAATGTACGATGCTCTCATGTTGATTTGGATACGGCCACCGCTCATTTCACACATCAAGATGGAACTACTTCCATCATTGAGTCTGATTGCATCATTGCCACCGATGGCGCTTATTCTGCGGTCCGAGAAGTGATGCAAACAACAGATAGATTCAATTATCAGCAATTCTATATTGAGCATGGCTATAAGGAATTGCATATTCCGGCAGGCGAACACGGTGCTTTCAACATGGAGAAGCATGCTTTGCATATTTGGCCAAGAAAGCAGTACATGATGATTGCACTACCGAATATGGATGGCAGTTTTACTTGTACGCTTTTTTTTCCATTTGAGGGCGAGCCATCTTTTGCCTCTTTGCAGTCTGATGAAGACATTATGTCATTCTTCAAAGAGCAATTCCCGGATGCACTCGCAATGATGCCAACACTATTGGAAGACTACAAAAAAAATCCGGTCTCTTCACTTGTGACTGTTCGTGCATTTCCATGGGCTTATAAGGATAAAGTCCTATTGATGGGTGATGCTGCTCATGCAATCGTCCCATTCTTCGGACAGGGCATGAATGCTGGATTTGAAGACTGCAGAGTATTTGACGAGATGCTCGCTGCTCATACCGGTGAGGATTGGACTTCCTTGTTTCATTCATATGAACAAGCAAGAAAACCAAATGGAGATGCAATCGCAGAATTAGCATTGAATAACTTTATTGAAATGCGAGATCTTGTTGCAGATCCGGAATTCTTGAGAAGGAAAAAAGCGGAAAGGATGCTATCGGATTTGTTCCCTGATACATTCCACACAGCATATTCAATGGTTACATTCAATCACATGCCTTATTCGGAAGCATTGCGAAGAGGAAAATTGAATGAATCAATTATTGATTCGATGCTCGGAATTCCCGGAATCTTTGAAAATGATCCGGAATCACATAGAAAGGAATTGGAAGCGCTGATTCAACAATATGAGCAGTTAGTCAAACTCGCTTGATTGCATCAATGATGGAGGTTGTGGATTTTCCCTCCACAAATGGGATCACTTCCACTTTACCACCATGCGCGAGAACCTCTTTTGCACCTATGATGGTATCCAAAGTGTAGTCACCACCTTTCACTAGTATATCCGGATGGATGGATTGTATAAGGGTAAGTGGAGTATCTTCATCGAATGGAATCACATAATCAACAGACTTCAATGCCGATAGTACATATACTCTGTCTTCAAGGGTATTAACCGGCCTATCATTTCCTTTCAATCGCTTGACGGATGCATCAGTGTTCATGCCAACGATCAAGATATCTCCCAAGTCTTTTGCTGACTGCAAATATGCCACATGGCCTCTGTGCAATATGTCGAAACAACCATTCGTGAACACTATGCTTTTTCCACTCAGTTTGAGTTCACGAATCATTTCCACGATTTGATTCAGATCATGCATCATTGATCACCGCTCCATCCTTGTTTGCCAATCAATGGGACAAAACTAACATCCTCTAGAGGATAATCCGCAAAACTTTGTTCATCTTCCCTTATGATGCAATGCATCACTTGCGAACGTTCATTGCCCACCGGTATGATGCAATGTCCACCGATTGCCAATTGTTTCAATAACGATTCAGGTATTTCAGGTGCACCTGCTGTCACGATGATTCCTTGAAATGGCGAAAATTCTGCCCAACCTATGGTTCCATCTCCAAATCTACACTGTATCGGCTTATCAGGGTAGAGATCTTTGAGCACTCTTCTGGCTTCATTATAGAGTTCAAAATGACGTTCTATAGTATAGACTTTTGCTCCCATTTCAGCAAGTATCGCTGCTTGATATCCGGATCCGGTTCCGATTTCAAGAATTGAATCACCTCGCTTGGACTCCAGCAATTCAGTCATTCTGGCAACAGTGAATGGTTGTGAAATCGTTTGATGTTTATTGATCGGAAGCGCAACGTCTTCATAGGCACGCTGCTTGAATGGCTTGGACACGAAATGTTCTCTTGGAACTTGAAGCATGGCTTGCAAAACTTGTTCATTGACTATGCCTCTTGTACGAAGCGAATCAATCAATTGATTGCGTGCATCTTGATATTGACGGTTCATTGATTATCTGGAATTAACCGAATGTGCTGCTTATTCGGGGAATGATTATTCTTTATCTGCAATAGTACCCGATGACAAATATTTTTGCAAAAGTGTCGGAAATGTTTTGATGCCGATTTGTTGCGTAAGATGACCTTCTCTTGCAAGTGATATGGCACCTGTTTCTTCTGAAACTACAACAATCACAGCATCCGATTGTTCTGAAAGACCAAGTGCTGCACGATGTCTTGTTCCAAGATTTCCAAGATCATTTCTGGACATTGTGCTCAATGGCAAAACGCATTTTGCAGCAGTGATCATATCGTTCTCAATGATCACAGCTCCATCATGCAATGGTGATTTTGGATTGAATACCGAAAGCAACAATTCAGAGCTAACCAAAGCTTGTATCGGAATGCCGGTATCAATTGTCATTTTTATATTCTGTGATCTTGGAAATACCAATAATGCACCTACATGTCGATCAGACAACTCTTTCACTGCTTCAACAATATGATCTAATGTTTGAGACAAATTTCGTTTGACAATCACCCGGAACAATTTTGTTCTGGTGATCATGAGCAATACTCTTCTAATCTCTGGTTGGAACAAAATGATGAAAGCAATGAGCCAGATATCGGCTATTGCACGGAGTATCCAGTTCAATGCCTTCAGATTGAGTGATTGCGTGATGAATGAAACAATCAACATCAAAATGAATCCCAATAGGATTCTTACCGCAATGGTATCTCGCAACACTGAATACAGTGCAAAGAATAGAATCGTCACGATTCCAATGTCCAGCACATCGATCAATGTGATTTGTAAAAAACCTATGCGAAACAATTCAATCATGCAGAATGCCGGATTCTAAGGAATGATTCACTCATTGAATGATGGTACCAATGCGGGCCCATCGTATCGAGGCAATCTTTTTGAAAATATCGGTTATGGGCCTACCTGTATCCCATGACCAATAGACTATCATTGGGGTGCCAATCACATTTTCCATGGGAATGAATCCCCAATAGCGGCTATCCTCGCTATTATTGCGATTATCGCCCAAGCCGAAGCAATAGTCTTTTTTCACGGTATAAGATGTAGTTTCTTTGCTATTTATAAAGATCTTTTCTCCCTCTACGGCAAATGTATTTCCTTCACGACGAATGAATGTTTGCCATTCCATAATTGCATTTTTGTCAAGCTTGATCACATCACCTGCCTTTGGAATACGCATGGGCCCCCAATCATCACGAGTATAACCTCTACCAATCGGAAATGAATGATCCTTTTGTGCTTGAAGCCATTGCTCTTTGAACTCAGATGGTGGTTCCATCGACAAATCAAATTTTCCATCGCGTGGCAATCCAAATTCCCTGCCGTTCACATATACTTTTGTTTTACGAATTTCCAATGTATCGCCGGCAATTCCAACGCAGCGCTTGAGATAATAGGTGAAATCTCTAGGCTCAATATCATCTCTATCACCGGGATAAATAAACACAATAACATCACCTACTTTTGGATCGGCATAGCCGGGCAATCTATAAAATGGCAATGGCTTATTGATGAATGGGATCATTTGCGGAGTGGATGGAGCATAAATCAATCTGTTCACGAATACGAAATCGCCTGTTGCAACCGTATTCTCCATTGAGCCGGTCGGGACAACAAATGATCCGAACAATAATCCATTCACAATCATGATAAAGAAAATCGCTCCAAACATTGTTTTAAACCAAGCAACAATATGCTCAACAGGAGTTTGCGGCTCTTTACGCTTTGCATCTTTTTCCTGCTTCCATTGCTTGTATCGATTGATCAGTTCGGTCATTGTATTGCTCAAATGTAAAGTGATTATTGCCATTGAATGATTGAATACCAGGAATCAATGCGATTATACAATATCCGCAATGCCTCCGGAGCTGTGGCATCGCCCTGATAATCATTGATTCGCTTTCCTCGAATCACGCCTTTCTTTGCATGGAGAACAGTAAAAATTACCGATGGCATGTCGGTTGAGGATTGCATCACGTATTCAGCTTGAAGATCATTAATGTTCACCGCCTCAATATCGCGCATCATTGCTGAAATCGAATCTTTTGAAATGATACCTATTCTTTTCCCTTTTAAAGGGGTATTCATGAATCCTTCATATTCAACGGTTCCATCACCATGGATGGTTATGGAATAGACCGGACAATTTCCTCTGCATGCAGTTCGCTCCAAGGTTACCGTATATGATGACACTGAATCTTTCATGGGAACTGATGTAGTTCTACATCCCATAAGAATCGACATACCAAAAAGCATGAAAAGTATAATGCATCGCATATTATTTTCCGGATCTGAATTTGTTGACGTCAATTTCATAGCGACGAATCTTATTATGCAGAGTCTCTCTGCTAATTGCAAGCAATACCGCCGCCTTACTCACATTACCATTACATTTCTGCAATGTGGACATGATTTTCATTTTATCGGCTCTCGCTATATCATCTTTTAAAGAGCCATCGCTTGTGATGGAGAATTGATCCGTTGATGACTTCACTTCGGGATATGATCTGATTTCATTCGGACTTGCAACTGAATGAATGTCACGAATTTCTATAGTATCGGCTGATACGGTTTGCAATACAACACGAATTGTACTTTGCAATTCCCTCACATTCCCTTTCCAGGTATGATCCTGCAAATATTCAATAGCTGCAGGTGAAAAGGATTTATTGTCAACCATTTTATCATTATGTTTTTTGAGATAATGATCAACAATCAACGGAATATCCTCTTTTCTTTCACTCAATGGAGGAATGGTGATTTCACATTCACGCAATCTATGATATAATTGTTCTCTGAATTTTCCTTCGCGCATAGCGCCAAGCAGATCTCTGTCCGTTGCTGAAATGAAGCGTACATCAACCTCTTCCGGCTCAACTGAACCAACCCTGCGTATGATCTTTGTTTCTATCGGTAGAAGGAGATTCGCCTGTAATTCAAGAGGCAAATCACCAATTTCATCCAAAAACAATGATCCTTTATTTGCCTGATGAAACAGACCTTTTTTATTGTCATGAGCACCTGAAAAAGATCCGCGCAAATGTCCGAACAATTCACTTTGAAACAATTCTCTCGGAATATTCGGAATATCAACGGTTACCACGGGATGTGATCCTCTTCTACTAACGGCATGGATAGCTTCGGCAACCAATTTTTTTCCTGTACCGGTTTCTCCTGTGACAAGCACATTCAAATCGGTCTTGCCAAATCGAATGATTTTATCAGCCACCTTGAGCAAAGCTTCACTTTTACCTATTATACCTTGTTTCCCGATAATTTTAAGTAGTTCATGATGCTCTGTTTGTACCTGCAATTTTTCCAAAGTACTCGTCAACACATCACGCAAGCGATCTGTTGAAATGGAACTTTTCTCAATGAAATTCACGGCACCAAGTTTTGTGGCATGAACCGCATTTTGAATTGTTCCTTTGCCGGATATCATGATGACCGGTAATGAAGGATATTTTTTTACACTTTGTCCCAGTACATCCAGTCCATTCATTTGAGAATTGATGAATTCTATGTCCAATAACATCAGTGACAAAGAACGATGATTCTTTTCAATAAATGACAGAGCTTCTTCAGGCGCATTGCATGCATGCGTTTTCCAACCAAAGCCCCCGATGATATCTGCCAGAGTATCAGAGAACTCAGGATTATCATCCACCAATAGAATTGTAATTTCAGACGCCAAAATAATATCCCCCCTCGCAATTGCGAGGTATATATGAAACAATCAACCCACTATACAATTTGTCATTTTTCATGTTGTGCTTTTGGTATTGGCGGAACTGCCAACATCAATGAATCATAAATCGCTCGAAATTCTTTGCTGCCAAATGTTGTGAATTCCGGATTCCAAATGGCTTTCATGTGTACATTTGTTTTTGTGTTGACATATTCAACGGACCGATATGTCTTACCGGGCGAATATAATGATTGTATGGCAGTAAATGTCCCGACTATGTCTTGTAATTTGCCACAGAATAACCGTGATTCAATGGAATCCAATATAACCAAGCTCATTGATGATGTTGCATCAGGTTTATTCACTGCATATAAAGCCAATTCTTTTGCATGCATCTCATAGCCAGAGTACGATCCTTTTCCTAATTCCCCATCACCCCAACGAATGATGGTTCCAATTGTTCGATCATTGATGCAGGTACTTGGTGTACTTGTGCAGCCAATGAACAAAGAGCCCATCAGAAGAATGAACATCCTCATGATGGATTTCCTTGCTCTTTGAGAAATCGTTCAATTCTGTTGATGCATGTATCTTTTCCGAGCACTTCCATAGTCTCATACAATCCTGCGCCAACCTGCTTCCCTGTGAGAATCATTCTCAATGGGTGAATGATGAACTTTGATGCGATTCCATGTTCTTTTGAATATCCACCTATTGTTTCATTGAGTTGCACATGTTCAAAGCTCTCTGCTTGTTTCAATATTGGCAATAATGCATGAATGATGGAGCTCGCTTCTTCATTCCAGTGTTTTGCTTTGTATTCTTCATCTATTTCATATGATTCGGAAAACATATATGCACCAAATGAAGGAATCTCATTCAGAAATGTGATTCTTTCTCTCAGGAGAATCAAGATATTCTTTGCTCTTTCATCTGAAATTTCAATTGAATGATCACACAATATGCGCTGTAATGATGGCAATAGTGTTTGAGCATCGGAAGCGCGCAGATATTGAGCATTCATCCATTCCAATTTTTTGGTATCAAATACCGCACCGGCCTTATTTACTTTTTCAAGAGAAAAATATTCTATCAATTCAGTCATGGTGAATATCTCTCTATCGGCCGTTGGATTCCAACCGAGCAATGCAACGAAATTCACGAGCGCATCGGGGAAAAATCCTTTTTCTCTAAAACTTTTTGCAAAGACATCCCCGAATCGCTTACTCATTTTTGATTTATCGGGATTCAATAGCAGAGGAAGATGAGCAAAGCGAGGCATTTCCCAATTAAAAGCTTGATAGAGAAGCACATGTTTCGGAGTTGATGGGAGCCATTCTTCCCCACGAATCACATGTGATATTTGCATCAAATGATCATCGACAACATTTGCAAGATGATATGTTGGGAAGCCATCTGATTTCAGAAGGATTTGATCATCAACATCGCGAGCATTGACAATCACCTCGCCACGAACGATGTCATTGAAGCGAATGTCACCGGAAACCGGCACTTTCAAACGTATGCAATAGTCGGCGCCTGAATCAAGCAATCTTGTTGTTTCATCAGGTCCGAGCGTATATTCACTTCTCATAACCGTTCTGTCATACTTCGCCGCAATGCCCGCATTCTTTTGTCGTTCGCGCATGGCATCCAATTCTTCCGATGTATCAAAAGCGCGATAGGCCATGCCTTTTTGCAATAATTCATTTGCATAATTTCGATAAAGCTCTGTGCGTTCTGATTGACGATATGGTCCGAAAGGTCCGCCTTTTTCAGGGCTTTCATCAAACTCCATACCTGCCCATCTGCATATATCAACAATATTCTCCTCAGCACCTTCAACAAATCTAGTCTGATCAGTGTCTTCAATGCGCAAAATACATGCTCCACCATGATGCTTTGCAAAAAGATAATTGTACAAAGCAGTCCTTAATCCTCCTATATGAAGGAAGCCTGTTGGTGATGGTGCAAATCGACCTCTGACTGACATATGATATTCTGGTATGATTATGAACGATGATAATAATGCTCGGCTTCGGCAAAGGTATTTTCTGTTTCTCGCAAACGAATGATCAATCGATGGACCGATGGAAAAGCCGAAAATCCGGAAATCAATTCACGAAGAATATAATGCGCGATATTTTCTGCCGTGGAATAAAAATCAACCACGTTCACCTTCATCGGATGCTGTTTGAAGAAGTCAATAAGGACATGATCTGAAGAATCAAGCAGGAATGAATGATCCAACCGATCGATCAATGGCTCGACAAGAGCTTTCATGTCAAAGTAATCAATCACCATACCCGTTGCAGGGTCGATTATACCGATTACTTCAACTCGCATTGTATAGGAATGTCCGTGGATATTCTGACAACCACCTTGATGATAAGGTAGGCGATGTCCCATTTCCCAATGAAATTCTTTTGCAATACGGGATTCCATCACTGCTTCCTATACTGAGCGGTGATGACGCTGGACATTCCACCGCGAACACCCCAATCTGTGGTGATTGTCATTTCAATGGGATTGCAACGTTCCACAAGATCATCCAGGATCTTATTGGTAACTGCTTCATAGAAGATTCCCATATTGCGAAATTCCAGGAAATAGTATTTAAGCGCTTTTAATTCTAAACAAATTGCGTCCGGAACATAGTCAATTGTGACAGTTGCAAAGTCCGGCAGACCGGTCAAAGGGCATACCGAAGTGAATTCATGCAATATATGCTTGATGCGATACTGTCTTCCGACAGCAGGATTGGGGAATGTTTCGAGACGATCCATGGAATTACTGTATTTTTGTGCGGTGAAACATATGCCTTCTAAAAGGAGGGCAAAGGATTGTAAAAATACGGGTTTTCCGCGAATTAATGAAGAATACGACCAGTCATTATCTCTATGGCAGACGTGCCGTGATCGAAGCTCTAAATGCAGGCAGAGAAATTGAGAAGATTTTCGTGCAATATGGCGCTTCCGGCGATGCGATTGAGGAGATCCGCATGAAGGCAAGGCAAAAAAACATCGCCTGTGCCATTGCCGACAAAATGAAGTTCAATGACATGGAACGGAGAATACCACTGGAACGTGGCTCTGCTCAAGGCGTTATTGCTCTTACGGCCATGATTGAATATGTGGAGCTTTTTGCTTTGCTCGATGTATCCCTGGAGAAAACTCCAAATCCTCTCATCATTGCGCTCGACGAAATCAATGATCCTCACAATGTTGGCGCAATAGCCCGATCAGCAGAATGCTCCGGCGCCTCAGGAATGATCATCACCATTGAACATTCATCACCGATTACACCCGCCACATTCAAATCGGCTGCCGGCGCAATGGAGTTTTTACCTATTTGTAAGGTCGATTCCCTTTTGGTGGCAATCAGAAATGCAAAAGCCGCCGGATACACCGTATTGGGAACCGATGGGATGGCAGATCTATCCTATGCAGAACCGGGATTATTTTCCGGTCCAACAATTCTCATCATAGGAAGTGAAGGCAAAGGAATCAGACCCGCCATTCGAAAGGAATGCACAAAACTCATTCGCATTCCAATGCATGGCAATGTGGAATCACTCAATGCATCCGCAGCTGCTGCAATAATCATGTTCGAAAGGATACGACAAGCGGAGTAATATCATGCGAATTGTATGCCTCACAGAAGAAACCACCGAAACACTCTATGCTCTTGGCGCGGATGACATGATCGTCGGAATCTCAGGGTTCACTGTTAGACCTGCCATTGCCCGCAAAACAAAACCTAAGGTCTCCACATATCTTGATGCAAAGATTGATGAAATCGTTGCACTTAAACCGGATATCGTTCTTGCATGGAGTGATCTGCAGGCAGGCATTTGCCAACAGTTAATCCTGGCTGGGATTTCTGTTCATTGCTTCAATCATCGTACAATCGAAGGGATTCTTGACATGATCTCCATGCTTGGACGCATGATTGACAAATCATCCGAGGCAAAGGAGTATAGGACTTTTCTTGAGAGAAAAATTGATGCCGCTGCCCTACAGTCACATACATTGAACAGACGTCCACGCATTTATTTCGAGGAATGGTTTGATCCTCTTATCTCAGGGATAGCATGGGTAAGTGAGCTCATAGAATTATGCGGTGGCATTGATGTTTTTGCAGAACACAGGCTATATCAAGATGCTAAAAGAAGAATAATACCGGATCCATCAATCATCATTGAAAAAAATCCGGATATCATCATCGCATCATGGTGTGGCAAAGGTGTAAAACCAAACATGATCACTTCCCGCGAAGGTTGGATGGACATCAATGCGGTGAAGGAACATCGCATTCATGAAATAAAATCTTCAATCATACTGCAACCCGGTCCCGCAGCATTGACGGATGGTATCGTTCAAATACAGGCAATCATTCAAGATTGGCATCAAAACTTGACGAAATAAGTCAGTCCAAAAAATGATGTGTTCATTGGCAGGGGATTATATCTGTCCACACTGAAATTCCAACCGTGATACACTCTTACACCCAACATTGAGATACCAATTTCGGGTCTGAATCGAAGCGAACCACCATGAAAATCAGTATAATATAACATGGAGGCACCAAAAGACACAAACCAGTTCATTGTATAGGAAATCTTTGGCGCAATGATGAATCGATCTGCATTCAATGGACCTGTTTCCATTCCAACTGAAATTGCCCCCAAGCCTTTGATCATTGAGGTCTTGGGCCAATACACCAAACTGCCATAACTATACATCGCCTCAAGAGATGTTCCTATATCCCCGGATTGCACGCCAATAGTCACGCCATGCACAGGCACATCGGATGCGCATAGTTTGCAGATAGGTGAACATGACAGCAAAGCACAGACTATGAAGGCCTGCAACTTCATATCACATTGCCAATCTGAATCCGGCTTCGTCTATCGCTTGAAGAATGTCTTCATCATTCACCAATTCAGGATCATATTCAATCACGGCTTTGCCAATCGCAACTTCTTGCACTGTCAATCCTTTGATGGCGGATAATTCTTTGTTGAGAGATTTCACGCAATGTCCACATGACATTCCATCTATTGCCAATTCTTGTTGTATCATATACCTTCTCCTTAAAAATCAATGTCATCCAAAGTTGTGGCCGATCCTATGAATCTGGGCGGCTCATCAAATTGAATGGATAAATTCTCAAAACGAGCATAGCTTTTCAGATATGCCAAACGAATATCACCAACAGGACCATTCCTTTGTTTTGCAATAATGATCTCTGCCGTGCCTTCCGTCGGTGATCCATCCTCCCAAGTCAATATGCCATATTGCTCAGGTCTGTTTATGAACATCACCACATCCGCATCTTGTTCAATTGATCCTGATTCACGAAGATCGGATAGCATCGGGCGCTTATCGGCACGTGCTTCCACACCCCGATTCAATTGAGACAAAGCTATAACAGGTATTTGCAATTCTTTTGCTATTTGTTTCAATGTTCGAGAAATGATCGATATCTCACGCTCTCTGCTTTCTGCCTTCGGTGGCGAAACAAATTGCAAATAATCCACGATGATCAATTGAACATTGTGTTCTGCTTTCAATCTTCTGCATTTCGCCCTAATTTCCATAACTGTCAATGTTGCACTATCATCAATGAGCAAAGACGAATGCGTCAAAGAATCTATCGAAGAAGTGATCTTTGCCATTTCTTGTTTTTGCAATCGATTGGTGCGAATATCATGAGCATTCACTCTGGCTTCGGCACTCAACAATCGAATCATGAGTTGATTTGCCGCCATCTCAATGGAGAAAAATGCCACGGGCGTATTGTATTCAACAGCAACATTTCGTGCGATGCTCAAAGCAAATGCAGTTTTTCCCATTGATGGTCTTGCTGCTATGATCACCAAATCTCCTTTTTGAAATCCGCCAAGAATATCATCAAGTTTGGTGAAACCAGATGGCACGCCCGATATTCCCAGGGTGGTTTCTCTTTCCTGCATGCTTGCAATAAAATTGAATGTTTCTATTGCAAGCTCCTTCAAGGATATGAAACTCTTTCCAAGTCTTTGCTCAGCGATTTCAAAAATCTTTGCCTCTGCGGAATCAACCTCTTCCAATGCATCTGTTGTTTCATCATATGCCCGAACAAGAATTGTTCCGGCAACGGAAATAAGAGAACGTTTGATATATCGCTCAAGCACTATTCTTGCATAATGCTCTACATTCGCCGCAGTTGGAACCATTGCCGTGATTTCGATGATTGCAAAGGATCCACCCACAGCATCCAATTCGCCGGTTCTCCTGAGTTCTTCTGTCAATGTGGTGATATCCACATCTACACCGCGACCGAACAGACTTAGTATTCCATTATAGAGTGTTTTATGCGACTCTTTATAAAATGCTTCGAGCTTAAGAATTTCAATCACTTTTGGGATTGCTGCTCGGTCTATCAACATTGCACCAATCACCGCCATCTCAGCTTCCACGGAATGGGGCGGAATTTTCCCGGGCATTCCCTCGGCAGGAATCGGCAAATGTTGTCCAGAACGCTTCGACTTCTTGCGATCGTCGCCGCTCGTCACCGGCAAAAATTGTGGTTGATCCATTAATGTACCTCCTAAATCGGAGAGCAAAGGTAGTATTTATTTGCGATTTCTCATGTTGCGTTTTGAGGATGTGAAAAAATGACTCTGTTTATCCACCCACTCATGTGGAAAATCATTGGTTTTGTTGGATATACGGCATTTCACGGGGCTATTTGCATCATTCCACATTCCCCTATGACTCCATCAATTTTGTATCTTTGTCCATTCTATTTTTGACGGATGATTTATGCTCGAGCTTCCAATTATTCAAGATACAAAGTCCGAATCCACCATTCGGAACATCCAAGATTTGTCTCATCAACCCAAACTCTATGTGGAAACATATGGATGTCAGATGAATGTGAATGATACCGAAATTGTTCAAGGGGTCATGAATGATTCCGGATATGCAATGACGGACAAACCGGAACAAGCAGATGTGATATTGCTCAATACATGCGCAATTCGGGACAATGCGGAAAAGAAAATCCATGAACGATTAAACCATCTGAAATATTATAAGAAGCGGAATAAAGATTTAGTTGTCGGTATCCTGGGCTGCATGGCAGAACGCCTTCGTGAGACATTGCTCGAAAAGGAATTGGTTGATTTAGTGGTTGGTCCGGATGAATATAGAACAGTCCCTGAACTTGTATCCAAAGCTTATTCAGGAGAACGAGGCATAGCCGTCAAATTGAGCAGAGTTGAAACGTATGATGATATTCTGCCATTCCGAACAGAAGGTATAAGTGCATGGGTTTCAATCATGCGTGGTTGCGATAAATTCTGCACTTATTGCGTAGTTCCATTCACAAGAGGAAGAGAACGTTCGAGGGCATTTGCTTCAATCGTGGATGAAGCAAAGTCACTCTTTGATCAAGGATTCAAGGAAATCACATTGCTTGGTCAAAATGTGAACAGCTATCGCGATGAACAATCCGGACATAACTTTGCCGAATTACTTGATGCATGTGCAAAGGCGGTGCCCGAGATGCGTATTCGCTATACCACTTCGCATCCTCAGGACATGAGCGATCAATTGATTGAGACAATGGCGATGCATGACAATATCTGCAAATATATTCACCTTCCCGTGCAATCAGGATCCAATCGCATACTTTCGCTCATGAATCGCACGCATCCAGTTGAACATTATTATGAGCGCATCGACATGATCAAGAAACTCATGCCTCATTGCGCACTATCAACTGATATCATCACCGGTTTTCCCACGGAAACAGAAGAAGATCATGAAGCAACAATGGAACTCATGAGACATGTTCGATACGATGGCGCATATATGTTCAAGTATTCGCCTCGGGAAAGAACAAAAGCATGGAAAATGGGAGATGATATTCCTGATGAAGTGAAAGTCCGTAGACTCAATGAAATAATCAATCAACAAAATGCCATCGCTCGTGAGATCAATCAAACATTGATTGGGTCTATCGAAAAGATACTCGTTGAAGGTCCCAGCAAGAAGAATCCAATGGAATGGCAAGGAAGAACGGACTCAAACAAAGTCACGATTTTCCCTCAAAATGAACAATCACCTTATGTGATTGGAGACATCATTGCTGTTAAGATAGAAAAGGCATCCAGTGCGACATTATTCGGGAGTTTGATCTGATTCCACCACACAATCCGGGGTATATTTATGAATCGCCGAAAAGCAGGATCCCAAGCAGAGGATCAAGCGGTGATGTTTTTGGAACAGGCAGGGTATATCATAATCAAACGCAATTTCACTTTCGGGCGCATCGGCGAAATCGACATCATCTGCAAGCATGAAGGGATATTGATATTTGTTGAAGTGAAAGCTCGCATGAACCATGAATATGGTCCACCCGAAGCATCAATTACCCAAAAGAAAGTCAAAGCACTGAAAAGAGCGGCGGAAGGCTATCTGTATATCAACAATATCAAAGACATTCCTTGCAGGTTTGACTTCATAGCAATCGAATATCCCGAGGGCATACCCGTTATTCGACATTTGATCAATGCGCTTTGATCATTTTTTACTTGGAAACATTACTTGCAATTCAACTTCCTTGTCTTCACGGGGTCCACGCAGAACAGTGATTGAAGTTGAATCGCCTGCTTTGAATTTTCCGAGCGCAAATGTATAATCATATACATTCTTAATCACTGTTGATCCTAATTTGATGATGATATCATCAGCAATCAGCCCTGCTTTTTCACCGGCACCACCTTCTCTCACACCCGTAATTCTCATGCCTTTCGGATGATCGCTGTAATCAGGAGTGATTCCCAATGAAACTTTAAAAGACATTGCCTGCCCCGGTTGAGCAGCAGATTTCACTTTGATATAGTCAGGTTTGTTGGTGGCATTTCCTACAAAGTCAAGTGTTTGCAAAATCATATTGACAATTAATGACTCACCATCATATTGAATCTTTTCCCATGTATCCGTTGGCCTGTGATAATCACCATGCAATCCAGTAAAGAAAAAGAGAACAGGTTTTTCTTTGCCATAAAATGAAGCATGATCACTCGGACCAAATCCATCTTCTGTATAAGATAGTTTTACAGGATGCATTCCTCCAATTGAATCCAAAAGGGGTTTGAATCCTGAAGATGTCCCAATTCCACCTATATTCAATTTCCCGTCTTTAAGTCTTCCAATCATGTCCATATTCATCATCATGCAAATACTATCCAATCCTATTGTGGGAGATTTCACAAAATGAGCCGAACCCAATAATCCCCGTTCTTCAGCTGTGAATCCTATGAACATAACAGGTCTTTTCAATGGCTTTTTGGATAATGCATAAGCAGTTTCGATAAGCCCTGCCGTTCCCGAAGCATTGTCATCTGCTCCATAATGAATTGCTTGTTCTTTGGTGCTCGCAAGTGTACCCGATCCTTCTCCACCCCAACCCAGATGATCAAAGTGTGCTCCAATGACGATAGTTTCATTCATCGCATTTGGGTCAGTACCGGGTAAATAAGCAATCACATTCGAAGTATTTACCGATTTCTCTTTCAGTGATACGGCAAGTCGCATGCGAATATCATTGATTGCGACACTGGCCGGAGATTTTGATGCCTTTATCACACTATCCAATCTGGAAATGCTCAATGATGGGAGCATCTTTTCGATTGCTGTTGATAGTGCATTCAGAACAAGCATTCCATCCACCTTACCGCCTTGCTCATATCTCATGGCAAGCAATGAATCCGGGAATTGCTGACCCGACACACAAATCATCGCTTTTGCACCTTTTTCTTTGGCAGTCATGGCTTTGGTTCTAAGTGATGCAAATTGAGAGAGATTACCATGAGGATTATCTTGTTCAGGTGCACCACGCATCACGATAACAACTGCATTGTTCACATCAATGCCGGCATAATCATCATATTTATCTGCAGGTGAAGAAATTCCATAACCGGCAAAAACAATGCGGCATTCAGCTGTACCATTATCACTGATTCCAAGTGGAGTGAACTCATTTTTGAGTTTTAGATTATGTTCTTTTTTTTGAGAAATGACACTCAGTGCATTCCCTTTGGGATTCAATGTTATATCAGTGACAATAGAAAATTGCTGAAAAAAATCATGATTGCCATAGGGCTTAAGACCAATCTTTTTGAATTGATCGCGAATATATTCCGCAGCCAAGAGATTGCCTTTTGTTCCGGGGGCTCTTCCTTCCAAAGTCTCGGAGGCAAGGTATTTCACATGTGCTTGTAATCTATCTGTGCGTTCATCAGCATGAAGAAAAGAAGTCAAACAAGAAATTGCAATGAAGAATAAGGTTGTTTTCATGTGTTGTTGGAATGGTAAAAAAAGAGCATGACACAAAAAAGTCATGCTCGGCAATTCTTCAATACGATCATTCATCAACCATCATAATCCACCAAGACATCATCTGTCAATGGATGAGCTTGGCATGTCAAAATATACCCTTCTTCAATCTCATCATCGGTCAGCGCTTCTCGGCTATCCATATGCACTTTACCACTTTGCAATTTTGCTCTGCATGTGCAACATGCAGCTATTTGGCAGGCATATGGAGGATCCAATTGTTGTCTGATTCCGGCATCGAGTATTGTTTCACCTGGATTGACCGTGATTTCGTACGAACGACCATATAATTTTACGCTTATGTTCTTCTCGGAAGTTTCGTGTGCCTCGACCGGTTCTTCGTCGATTGACAAAGGAGCCGTAAAGAACTCACGGTGAATGCGTTCTTTTGTAATATGGTGATGTTCAAGGACGGATTCTGCATTCGCCATGACCGGTGAAGGACCGCAAATGTAAAATTCTGCATGTTCATCAGAAGCAAATGGAGCAAGGAGTGTGCTCAATGTAGCATTATCCAATCTACCTTTATGAAGTGCTTCACCCTCCTCAAGAACATTGATGATCGTAAATGCAGGATATCGCAAAGACAGCTCATCCAATTCATCAAAGAACATAATGGAATGTTCATCACGATTTCCGTAGATCAATGTTATGGTTGATTGTGGTTCTTTGAGGAGCAAGCTTTTTGCAATTGAAAGAAGTGGAGTGATACCGCTTCCCCCACCAATAAGAACAATACGACGGGCATGTTCTTGTTGTATATTCACGGTGAAATTACCCATGGGCTTCATGATCTCTATACTATCCCCCACCAACAATTCATTATTGAGATAGGTTGAGACAAGCCCATTATCGGTTTGTTTCACGCCAATGGTGTGGGCTTCTCCCGAATAGGGCGAAGAACAAAGAGAATATGCTCTATTGGCTTTTTGCCCATTGACATCAGCTTTGATTGTAATGTATTGACCCGGTAGATATGAAAATTCTTTGCGCAGTTCATCCGGTATGGAAAAAGAAATTGCTACGGATTGAGGTGTCAAGCGTTTGATTTCTGAAACAGTAATGCTTCTAAACATGAAAATTCCAAATATTGATATATGCTATATGTGATTACCAAAAACCTAATTCCAATTTAGCTGCCTCGCTCATCATCGTTTTATCCCAAGGTGGATCGAATGTCAATTCAACATAAACTGCTTCCACTTCCGGGACTTCGAGTACTTTTTGCTCAACTTGACCCGGAATAATTCCTGCAGCAAAGCAACCCGGTGAGGTCAAAGTCATGACCACTTCCGCTTTTTTTGTTTCTTCGTAAAAACGAACTGAATAGATCAATCCCAAAGAGAAAATATCTACCGGGATCTCCGGATCAAACACAGTCTTGATATTAGCAATGATGCGATCAACCACCGGTGCATCGGACGGAGGCAATTCCTGCTGCACGGGTTTTTTGTGATTCTCACTGTCATCAAGTTTTAAAGGGACAAATTGCTTCATAGGTTTCTCTTTGATTATTCAGTACTGACGGGGCCATTTCCGCGCATTGCATTGCTCATTGTATGCCATGCCAAAGATGCACATTTTACACGAGCAGGAAATTCCCTCACACCGGTGAATACAGCAAGCTTTCCCAATTCATCGCTGTTTATGTGCGTATCCATAGATGCAGTGACAATGCCATGGAATTGATTGAAAAATTGTTCGGCTTCTTCCAATGTTCTGCCTTTCAATACCGTGGTCATGATCGAAGCAGATGAAGTAGAGATGGCACACCCCGAACCTTTAAAGGTGATATCTTCGATGATGCCTTCATGGATCTTCATGTAAATAGTTACTTCATCACCACAAAGCGGATTATGTCCTTCAGAAGAATGGGTTGGATCTTCCATTTCAGCGAAATTTCTCGGATTCTTATTATGATCGAGAATCATTTGCTGATACAGGGCTTGAATTTCATTCATGATTTTCCATGGAATTGCGATAAGAAGTAGTGATATAACGATTTTTTCTTGGAAATCGTTCATACTCAAACCTCAAAATTAGGGGATATTCCGTAAATTGCGAGAGGATAGAGTTTTGAAGGTTACTTCTCGCTCTCTATGTTCCACTCCTTCCGGTCATGCAGATTCATGAATTCAAAGATTATTTCCGAAGGCATCACATTCGATGATGTGCTGCTTGTACCCCGCTATTCAGAGGTTTTGCCCCGTGAAACTTCCTTGAAAACAAGGATTACTCGCACGATTTCCTTGAATATTCCCATTGTTTCAGCTGCAATGGATACCGTCACAGAAGCTGAAATGGCTATTGCTCTTGCCAGGGAAGGTGGACTGGGAATCATTCACAAAAACATGTCCATTCAAGCCCAAGCCGATGAAGTGGACCGTGTAAAGCGTTCGGAAAGCGGAATGATTCGCAATCCAATCACCCTTAAGGCAACAAGTACCGCCCAAGATGCTCTTGCCTTGATGGCCAAATACAAAATTGCCGGATTTCCTGTGATTGATGAATCAGGAGCTTTGATTGGCATCGCAACAAATCGCGACCTGCGATTCAAAACAAAGGGCGATCAACTCATTTCAGAGCTCATGACCAAGGATACAATCATCACTGCTCCATTGGGTACAACATTGGAGGAAGCCGAACAACTCCTGGAAAAACATCGCATTGAAAAATTACCCGTAGTTGATGATAAAGGGCAATTGCAGGGTTTGATCACTTTCAAAGACATTCAAAAAAAGAAAAAATATCCAAATGCCTGCAAGGATGAACTCGGCAGATTGCGCGTTGGTGCAGCCGTTGGAATTACTCAAGAAACCATGGAAAGAGTCGGAGCTTTGCACAAAGCAGGCGTTGATGTTGTTATCATTGATACAGCCCATGGTCATTCAAAAGGCGTATTGGAAATGATCAAAGCGGTTAAATCCGCTTTCCCTGATTTGCAAATCATAGGCGGCAATATCGGAACGGCTGAAGCCGCGAAGGCCTTGATTGAGGCCGGAGCAGATGGCGTAAAGGTGGGAATTGGACCCGGAAGCATTTGCACCACTCGCATCATAGCGGGGGTTGGTGTTCCCCAATTGACAGCCATCATCGAAGCTGCTTCAGAGGCACATAAACATGGTGTACCCGTGATAGCTGACGGAGGAATAAAGCAAACCGGTGATGTTGCGAAAGCAATTGCTGCCGGAGCAGATTGCGTCATGATCGGCGGCATGCTTGCCGGACATGAAGAATCTCCGGGCGAAAAAATTCTTCTCGAGGGTAGGGCATATAAAATGTATCGCGGCATGGGTTCTCTCGGTGCCATGCAACAAGGATCTGCTGATCGATATTTTCAGGACATGGAAGATGGTCTTGCCAAACTGGTACCTGAAGGAATTGAAGGAAGAGTGCCATTCAAGGGCAATGCCAGCGATACCATCTATCAATTGACCGGCGGATTAAGAGCTTCAATGGGCTATTGTGGTTGCGGAACTATTCCTGCATTGCAGCAGCATGCTCAATTCGTGAAGATAACGGGTGTGGGTTTGAAAGAATCACATCCCCATGATGTTGTTGTTACGAAAGCATCTCCAAATTACTTTTCATGATGCATGAATGATGGATGATTCATCCACACCGCTACCTCTCTCTTTGCAGAGAGAATTACAATCTTATAAACGATATCTCGCTCTTGAAAAAGGGGTGAGCGAGAACACGATTTCAGCCTATATGTTTGATATCGATCGTTTTGTCCAACACATGCATCAGCATGGCATTACTCGATTTGATGAAATCCAAATTGCCCATGTGAATGCATTTTTGATGATGCTTGAAGAGCTAGGCCTTGCATTATCATCAAGAACAAGAACTCTATCATCTCTCAGGGGATTTTTTGCATTTCTCTTCGCGAATAAATCCATCAACAATGATATTACAGAAAAGGCGGAATTGCCAAAGTCTCGAAGAACATTGCCCGATACATTGTCGATCGATGAAATGCTCTCGATTTTGGAACAACCGGACACTTCGACAAAAGCAGGCATTCGAGACAGAGCAATTCTTGAATTGCTCTATGCATGTGGTTTACGCGTCTCTGAATTATGTGGTTTAAAACAAAGAGATATGCTCTTGGAACAAGAAGTGATAAGAGTATTCGGAAAGGGATCGAAGGAAAGGATAGTTCCTGTAGGAAGTTCGGCATTGGAATGGGTCGGACAATATCAGGAAGATGTACGCCCGCACTTCATGAAAGTTGGCAAGGCAACCGATGATATCATGTTTTTGAATCAACGTGGTACGGGTATTTCAAGAATGAGCGTATGGTCGATTGTTAGTGAAGCCACGAAAGGAGCGGGCATTGAAAAACATGTGTATCCACATACATTCAGACATTCCTTTGCAACGCATTTATTGGAGGGAGGAGCGGATTTGCGGGCATTGCAGGAAATGCTTGGTCATTCAGACATCAGCACGACGCAAATTTATACGCATATAGATCGCGAATTCATTCGGCAAGTCCACAAAACATATCATCCACGAGGATGATCAGCGTGCCATGAGCACACATTCCTTTGGGTCAGATTTCGACTTCAATTGCGACACCACTTTTCCCTTCCCTACCAATCGAGCTTTAAACCCTGAAGAATGTAATACCGCAAGGGCTCTGCGAACACTCATGCCACGAACATCAGGCATTGGTTTCGAAGTTTTGGGCTTTGATTGTTGCTTATCATGTAAAATAGAAAGTGATTGATTCACCGAAAATGATTTAGCTTGACTTTCCGGAACCGACATCATATTCGTTTGAACTTCAATGTTTTTTCCTTTTTCCAGCCAAACTCCGGGCTTCTTCGATTGATGAATCACAGTACCATGTTGGGTGCCTTTTATTCTCAAACCAATATCATGCAACAATTCTTTTGCATTGGCATAAGTCAATCCTCGAAGATCCGGAACGATCGAAGAGTCTTGTACGCGTTTTCTTACTTGTTCATTACTCTTCTCCACATCAGAGACGGGGATTCTTGATGCCGTAATCCATTTTTGAGCAATCTTCTTGAAAATAGGTGCGGATGTGGTTCCTCCATAGATTGATGCTTTCGGTTTGTGGAGCATCACGATCATCGCCACTTTTGGTGCATCTGCCGGGAAAAAACCAACAAAGGATGCGGTATAGTCTTGTTTGGAATATTGACCATTGACCAATTGCTGGGCTGTTCCGGTTTTTCCGGCTATTGGCAAACCGGCAATTTGTGCTTCTTTACCCGTACCATATTCCACGACTCTGGTCAACATAGAGGTCATGGTTCTCGCAGTTTTTTCGGAAAGCACGGTTCGTATTCGCTGAACTTTCGTCTCTGAAATCAATTCTTGATCTTGACCAAAAATCCTTTTCACGAGAAATGGCCTCATCATCACACCGCGATTTGCAATGGTGGAATATGCATTGACCATTTGCAAAGCAGTGGCGCCCAATTCATACCCATAAGCCATGAACTTTTTTGTTGTAGAGCTAAACTGCTTCGGTCTTTTCATTGAACCGGCCACTTCACCCGGAAAATCAATTCCCAAGATAATTCCAAAACCAAAATCACGAGCATATTTATAGAATTTGAAATCATCAATTTTATCCGAGAGTCTTGCAAACACAATATTGCTCGATTGCTCCAAAGCTTCAGTGAATCGCACTTTGCCGATTGGATGAGAGTCCTTGATTTCATAATCACCAACCTTCAGCGTGCCATTCATGCCATTTACCATGCTTTCAGGTTTGATGATTCCTTCTTCCAATGCAGCACATGCAGTGACCAACTTAAATGTCGAACCCGGTTCATACATATCGGTTATTCCTCGCAATCGAATGGCATCAGGCGTGGCAGATGATCTATCATGCGGATCAAAAGTAGGCCAAGAAGCCATGGCAAGCACTTCCCCAGTTTCCGGTTCCAAAGCTATCACGGTGCCACCTTCGGCTTGAGAAGTAAATATGCCTTCCGACAATTCATATTCGGCAATTCTTTGTAATTCTATATCCAGAGTAACCATTGTGGAATGACCATCAGTCGGTTCCAATACGGGTATCTCATGTGAATAATACAAATTGCCAACGGCATCGCGACGCATATATGTTTTTCCATCAATGCCACGAAGCAATGAATCCAGCATCAATTCAAGTCCTGCAAGACCTCTCTTTTCTGTATCGGTAAAACCCATAACCTGAGCGGCTCCGGATCCATACACATAACTGCGTTTGTATGTGGGCTGACGAATGAAGCCGGGATCTTTTATCGTATCTAGCATCGGATGTCTGACCGTGATGTCTCTGGCCAATAATGTATACTGCCCTGTTCCTTGTTCTATTTTCTTTTCCCAATATTCGATTGATTCCCCAATAGCCAAATACAAAGCAGTTGCAATGCCTTTTTTGTTTTTTAGCTTTGTGATGTCTATCGCATAGGAAGTGGCTTTAACATTGGCAACAATCACCCTACCATTTCTATCAAGTATTTCCCCCCTTTTGGCTTGCAATGTAACGGGAACCATGTGCTGACCTTTGGACGAAGCCATGATTGCATCAGCTTTTATTACCTGTACATAAAAAATGCGAATAAGCAAAAGGGCAAACAATGCAAGGAAAAACCCGAACATGATTTTCAATCTGTTCTGAGGGAACACGAATTCCATGGAGATCTGCTGATCATCTTCTCCTTGGAATTTCCTGGATGGATTTCGCCTTGCGCTCATGAAGAATACCGATAAATGCTGCATTGCAATATACGGAATCGATGGCTTGAAATGTTCCGTGATGGACGGCAAGATTTTCGGTGTTTCCACAAGAGAGCAGGTATTCCAATTTGTGTATCTTTGCAGGAATTATTCGGAGTATTGCATGACTGGGAAATCATATATCGTTTATGACATCGAAACAGCCGGTTTGCCTATTGATTCATTTGATGATTCAAGACAAGAATATCTGCTTCGGGGTGCCGCCACAGATGAAGCAAAAGACAAAAAAATCAATGAAATGGCACTTTCTCCATTAACCGGCCAAATCATATGTCTTGGTATAAAAATCATGCAAAAGGTCGATGATCAATGGACCGAAGTCAAAGCCGGATCATTCATGGTTGATCCCACCTTCTCCGATACAGATTCCAGATCAGAAGATTTACCTTCCGGGCACAAAATGTTCGTCTGTTCGGAAGCAAAACTCCTTGAACATTTTTGGAAAATGCTCACTTCATATCCTTCACCACATTTGATCACCTTCAATGGCCGAGGGTTTGATGCACCTTTCGTGATGTTGCGCTCTGCATTGCTCAAAGTGAAGCCGCTTTATAATTTGATGCAAGGCACGCGATGGAATTATCGAGAACATCACACTGATTTACTGGATGAATTATGTTTTTTCAATCCTCAACAATCAGGCGCCACTCGTCGATACAATTTTGATTTCGTTGCAAAATCATTTGGAGTTCAATCCCCAAAAGAGGCGGGAGTGGATGGATCGAAAGTAGGCGAATTGTATGCCGAGGGGAAATTGGAAACCATTTCAGAGTATTGCCTTCGGGATGTGAAAGCAACATGGGAATTATATCTGGCCATGAAAGAATTCATTCCGGATATTCGATAATATGCATTTGCTTCGATTGTGGCTTACGCTTTTCAGGAATTGTCTGTCTCGAGACATGGAATTCCGTCTCCATTATGCTTTGCAAGTTTTCGTGGACATAGTTTGGTGCGGAGTACAAATCGCATTTTTTGAAGTGATGTTCATGTATACTCCGGCTTTTGGTGGTTTGTCCAAGAGTGAAGCATATGTGTTTTTGGGCACTCTCTTCATTGTTGATTCTTTGAATATGACATTGATTGCCTCCAACTTTTGGCATTTTCCCCGACATGTGAACACAGGCGAATTGGATTTCTTCTTGCTCAAACCCGTTTCCCCTTTATTCTTGAGCTATTTCCGTTTTGTCAATACTGCTTCAATAGTCAATGTTACGGTGAGCATTATCATCTTTTGCATTGGCATCTCTATGCATGATCAATCCATACATTCCATGCAGTGGATTGGTTGGATATTCGGGATCATATGTGGATCAATCGTATTGTTTTCTTTTGAAGCAATAGTGGGAAGCATGTCATTTTATTTCGTGAATGCATCTGGTGTGCAGAGCATTTTTTACGCTCTCTATCAGATTGCCATGCGACCTGATGGAATTTATAGTGGATTTTTCAGACGATTATTCATCACGATTTTTCCTCTTTCATTGATTGCATCCGTACCTGCATCCATGCTATATTCGGATGCAAGAGTAGAAGATTTCATCATGATGATTGGGGTTTCGACTCTCTGTGTGGTGGGGGCAGCAATGTTTTTTTCAAGGGCTTTGAAACAATACAATGGTGCAAGCGGCTGAGCTTATTTCCACATTGAAAGAATGTAGATAAACCCATTGAATATTGGTGCTGCAAATAACATACTGTCAAATCTGTCAAATGCACCGCCATGTCCCGGAATCAATTCCGAGCTGTCTTTCACATGAGCATCTCTTTTGATCATGGACTCAACCAAATCTCCTATCGGAGCAAATACCGTAAGAAGTATAGAACCTATGAGCATGATCCATAGTGGAAATGCGGGAATGAGTAGATATGTACCCACCAACATGCATACAATGGAGCCTGTAGCACCGATTATTGCACCTTCAACCGTTTTTTTGGGACTTATATGCGGCATGAGTGATGTTTTGCCAAAGGCCATGCCACCAAAGTATGCAAATGTGTCACCGGCCCATACTCCCAAAAACAGGATAATCACCAAAGCAGCTCCGGGCTCTATGTTCATATTTGCAAAATAGGACGTCATGATACCATGGGCTTCAAATGACCTAAGTACAATCACATTTGACAACATCACCGGCACATACAATATGCCTCCAAGTGTTGATACAACTGCACCTGCCGGTGGAGCATGTTGCTCTTGATAAGAATTGACGAGTTCCAAAGACAATGTGGTCAAACCTGCCAAAGATAGAATCATCAACAAAAGAAATGAAGCATTCTCACCTCGGACACCCACAAGGATCATCCAAGCAGATCCCGTAATCATGCCAATGAGCGAATGTGGCGCAAAACCCTTAGCGGCGAGCAGCAGATATAATTCCCTTAAAGCCAGAATGGCAATAATTGCAAAAAAAACTGTGAAATACGGTGATCCGAGAATCACGATCCAAATCATGATGGGAATGCCGATTAAACCCATGATGATGCGTTTTGCAAGAGTGCTCATGCAAAAGTCCGAGCTGTGTGAACAAACTATGATCCTCCACTTTGGAAGGCCGTTAAAATTACCGTATTTTGTCCATACTTTCCCCTAAGAATTGCGACTATTTATGGCTATCTATACATTGGATGATAAAAGAACTTCCATCCTTCTCATTGGTGGATCACGTCATACCGCGGAAATGGCAATTAGATTGCGCGATCATGAGATTCCTTTCACCATCTTTCTTTCTTTTGATGATGCACATATGTTTGCATATGGCGATGCACCGGCTTTGCCACCGCATTTGATTCCATTTACAACTTCAATTGTAACGAACATTGCTGATTTGACAATTCCCCCCGATATCATCATGGATTGTCAGCCATTGGCTGCTGAATTAAAAGTGCCCTTGATTCATGAAGTCATCGAAGAATTTCCATCTGCGATCATACTCTGTTCAACATTGGCTTGCACAGCAACCGAGATCATGCATTATATCCAAGACTCTCATCATGTGATAGGTTTTGGATTCCTTCCGGGGCATACAGGAAGTGCATCCATCATTGAATTATGCAAAGGACTCAATGCATCAGAACTTGCATTGAACAAAATAGAACAAGTGATGAATGCTGCAGGTTATTCTTGTGAAGTGGTTGAAGATAGAGTTGCTTTGGTGATGCCTCGCATCCTTGCGACGCTCATGAATGAAGCAGCATTTGCGGTATTGGAAAACATTGCGACAAAAGAAGACATCGATGCTGCAATGAAAACTGGCGTGAATTATCCTCATGGATTATTAGAGTGGGCCGATACTATTGGTTTGGACACTGTGCTATCCATGCTTGATGCACTTTATGCGGAATATAGACAAGAGCGGTATAGACCATGCGTTTTGTTCAGACAATTTGTTAGAGCCCGCTGGATTGGGAAAGCAGGCGGAAAGGGATTCTATACCTATGCCTCAGGTTATGCTTGATGAATGAAGAAGTGATCAAACCGGTCACTCGCATATTTTGCGACTTCGATGGAACGATCACAAGGAAAGATTCCGGTGATGAATTTTTCCGCGTTTTCGGTCAATTCGATCAATTGCATTCAGCATTGATACAAGGGAGATACACTGTCGTTGAATATTATAAGCAGATTTGCTCAACGCTACAGATTTCATCTCAAGAAGCGGTTCAGTCATTTTCTGACAATTGTGAAATAGATGCATATTTCACTCAGTTTCTTGAATATATTCAAAGCAAGAATTGGACATGTACCATAGTCAGTGATGGTTTTGATGCATATATCAAACCAATCCTGAATAGAATCGAATGTAATGACTTGCATATCAGTTGTAATGCATTGAAACAAGATCAATATTCAGGAAATTGGTTCCCTATATTCCCCAATGCTGATGAGCGCTGCAAATGCTTTTGTGCATCATGTAAGATGAAAGTGGTACTTGGGACTTCGCATCCTGACGACATGATCATATACATTGGTGACGGCCTCTCCGACACTTGTCCTGTACATGTTGCAGACATGGTGTTTGCAAAAGGCAGTCTTGCATCATATTGCAATCAACATGGTATTGTCCATCACAATTGGAATAGTTTTTTTGATATAGTATCCGTACTCAAAAAACGTTCACCGGTGTCAAGAGACATTGCCAGAAAAGAAAGAAAAAAAATATTCATCGCAGAATGATCAATCATGATTGAACAAAAACTCAAGACATATACGCAACAATTGCTATCACTTGTGGAAACACAAGATGATCATTATGTCATTGCAGAAGTGTTAGAACTTAAAACATTATCAAAGGAATGTAAAGCATTCATTTCTTCCGAGGTACTATGGTGGGCTTATACTGCGGTATTGAGAAAAGACCCCGGACATCGTTTTCCAATTGACAAAGCTCATGTTCATACATTGTCAGAAGAATTACTTTCTTATTATCAAACGGTTGCTGAATGCTCGCAAACTGAATTGCATGATCTATTGAGCATGTTTGCCGAGTCCTATCTGAATGGACTCTTCAGACCAATAGCCACCCTTTCTTCATTTGTGTTCCGAAATGCTGATCACAAATCCGCTCAAGAAATATCGATAAGACTGAATGCATTGTCAATCCCATATTTTGATTCTGCGGAAGTCATTCATTCCATGATTGATTCCAAAAGACACCTGTCTTCAATCATCATTGCAAATGAACAATTTCAATCTGCATGCCAAGATGTGTTTCGTTCTTCAATCGGAAGATTGAGGTCCGATCAAGTGATTGACATGCTTGGGCCTCTATTTGATTTCATGAACAAGACTATAGGAAAAGATGCAATTCCGAGTGAATTGCTTCATGCATTTTTTCAAGAGGCGGGTCAACAACATATAGCCGACTCACTTCGTAATTCCCATGAACAAGGCATTCATACATTTGCAAAAGCCGATCTGCTTCAGCTACTTGAATCATGTATCGGGCACAGCGATATTCCGCAAACATCAATAAAAGAATCCAAAACAGGCGTGATTTCTAGTAGGAAGTTTTTTGGTGCAAAGGGCATCATACTCTTAACAGGAGAGCGTCTCAGCATAGCAAAACGCCGTTTACTATTAGAACGCGAATTGCAAATAGAGCAAGAAACCTATCACATCAAACAGGATTCACGCGATGAGATTGAGAGAATGCTGCATGATTATCAGAGTCATGACAAACCACTTCGATTGATAAGAAAATCATTTCTGGGTTCTTTACCGATGAACATACAAATGCATTATGCCAATGCAGTATTTGCAGGTGACTTGAATTGTATGAGGAAACTTGGGGCTTCAATTGACAAAACGGTAGGAGTGGAAGCTGCATTGACAACATGCAAAGCATTCATCAGACAATTTGGAAATCCTGTGAGAGAAGCTGAAGATCCGATGGAGGGATTGTACAATTTGATAGAAATGTTTTGCAAAGACAGGGATAATTAACGCACAGCTTCCCAATCTTTGGATCTTGCCTTACCAAAGATCAATACCCAGAACCAATTAACCGCCCATTCAAGCAATATCCTTGGATATCCATATCTTCTAAATCGTCGAGGGGATTCAAAAACAAGCAAACGTTGTTCAAATGTGAGGCCACCAATTTTTCTTGTCCTACGAAAGATTTCAAAGTCTTCACCGGCAGGAATTGAGGCATCATACATGCCGGCTAAGTAGAAAGCAGAGCGAGTGAAAATCTGACATTCCCCTCTACCCATTCCGAAACCCGCAACATTCACCATGAATCCAACATAAGAATTCAAAATGAATGAAAAACAGGTGTCTGCAATTGTTCTTTCTTCAGGATAAATATGAACAGGACAAGCCAAAGCACATGGTTTATATGTGAGTTTGCTCCACGATTGGATAAAGGATAGGAAATCATCAGGATTCGCAGGAAATGTGTCTGCATTCAGGAACACAAAAATATCTCCTCGTGCATGTTCAGCCCCTTTATTTCTACCTTCGGCAATTGTTTGCCTGCGTTGTTCATCATGACAAATCACTTTGTCTGCAAATTGTTTGGCTATGTCGATTGTGGCATCAGTACTACCACCATCACTCACTATGATTTCCAAACTAAAACGGCTTTTCCGTTCCGGAGTGAAAATCGACATCGTGCGGGGCAATAATTTTTCTTCTTGCAATACAGGAATGATGATGCTAATCAAGGGATTAGGCAAACCATGAGAATCTAGCGATGCAACCGATGTGCCTGGCTGAATCATATCTCGGAAACCACCACGCTATGATTGACTGTGTCCTTGCTTAAGAGAGCAGGAAAATATGCCACAACCGAACTTGGCTTGGGTCTGCCTCCGGCAAAACCAGTCACACTCGGAGGACCTGTCAAAATCAATGGTGCAATTTCTTTTCCGAATCGCTCCACTGCATTATAGTCTTGAGATCGAACACCAATGCGCATCATCACTTCATTTGGTTCAATCGACTGAGCGATTGGTCCATGACATGCATTCATGCCAATGAATTCCGTGCGGATTTCATCGAATGTCAAAGAAAGTTGCTCCAATCGCTTACGTAAAATTGTATCCGCAGCTTTTGCTTTTTTATATGCATCCGGAGCGGAATATGTGAGCGAACTAAATGCAACATATCCATCTTCATATGAAGCTGATACTTTGAAGAATGGCGTGGCCGGTTTTCCTTTGACGCCATATACGTTTACTTTGTCATTCCCTAAATCTTCAAGGTGAATGCTTGTGAAATCAGCAATACAATCAGGAGTGATATATTCAGACGGATCCCCGATTTCATACATCAATTGTTCGCTGACTGTTTCTCTTGTCACTGCGCCACCGGTTCCATTGTGTTTTGTGACAATGAATGAACCATCAGGGTATGCTTCAATGATGGGGAAACCTATATTCGCCATATCTGGCAATGATTCCCAGTCTCCTAAAAAATTTCCACCGGACGCTTGCGCGCCACATTCATTGATATGTCCTGCAACAGTTCCTGATGCAAGCTTGTCCCAATCATCGAAACTCCAGCCAAATTCATGAATCATTGGTGCAAGGGTCAGGCCCGTATCGGTTGTTCTACCTGTGATCACAATATCAGCACCGGCTTGCAAAGCTTCTACAATCGGCTTTGCACCGAAATATACATTTGCACTGAGCAGTACATTTTTGACTTCACTTATTGGTTGACCCGATTCCATATTATTCATTGCATGGCCATCGGCGATAAGTCCATCTATATGCATCAAGATATTATCACCCATGACAACCCCAATTTTCAAACCCTTGATGCCAAGCTTTTTTGCAACTGCAAATACTGCATCTCTTGCACCTTCAGGATTGACACCACCGCCATTAGTTATGAGCTTTATACCTTTTGAAGCAATGAATGGCAAGACATCTTCACATGTTTGCACCAAATCCTTCGCATAACCGAGTGCGGGGTTTTTCAATTTCTGCTTTTGAAGAATCGACATCGTCACTTCTGCCAAATAATCAAGCATGAGATAGTCGATGTCACCTTTTGAAACCTGCATCAATGGTGCGGTTAGTAAATCACCCCAAAATCCTTGTCCGGAAGCTATGCGTATACAATCTTTTGCCATATTGTCATCCATTGAATAGAAAACGAACCTCACATGATGAGGTGCCTTGCAATGCAGAAATAAGCGTGTCTTTTTGTTGTTCATTCAACAGACATTGCCCTGCATTGTCAAAAGGAAATACATAAAATTGACATTTATACCAGGCCATCATTGGTGTAATCTCAACACGAACGAGATTTTCATATTCAATTCCAACTGTCTCACCCAGAAAAATCGGACGAAGCACGAGTCCTTTTGTGCAAAGCTCAGATCTCTGCTCTGAAGCTCTATAAAGCACTTGAATCACATTCACAAACAATGCCAGTGGGAACACATAAGCCAGAACTGTCGGCGTGGACAAATACAATGCAATGATGGCAAAAATACAGAAAATGACCAAGATTGTCCCAAGCAGGATATATGTCAGAGGATTGACAATAAAACTGAGTGTTTCCCCTATGGCAATCGCCATTCGCGACCGAGCATCAAGTGTATTACGGAAATAGGTGGCCCCAAATGCCAACATGCCATAAGCAAAAGCCACATACAGAGCATAGAGGAAAATCACTTTATCAAAAAACATGACTGAATACTCGCATAATTCGGAAACAATCGATATGGTCCAAAAAGATATCCACATCACTTTGCATACTTATTCACATTTCGCCTTCTTGACTCAATATTCAAGGATATAAGTCCAATAGAATCATTATCTTTGTAATCTATTTTTACCCAAACCTACCTGAATGAGTCAACTCGGTACGATATTACGAAATCGAAGGGAAGAACTGAATCTTACCCAGGCGGAAGTATCCCGCCAGACCAATATCCGTGTCAATATCATTGATGCACTGGAGAAAGGTAAGAATAGCATCCTACCACCCACATATCTTCGATCTTTCAGTAAATCGTATTGGCAATTTCTTCGATTGCCGATTGAAGACTTTGAAAAGGCATTTGCTGAATCCGGCATCATGCCTGCTCAACAGGAACAATCATTCATTGGCACACTGATCAATCCTGAGAAAGAAAAGGAGAAGGAATATACTCCACCTGCTCCTCTAAAAGCGATTGAATCTCCAAGATATTCGCCTCGCCTTGTTAGTGGCATCATTTCAGCCGCCATGATTTTGATTTTGGTAGTTGGCATATACTATCTTTTTGTCAAAGACATTGTTGATGACACACCTGTTGACCCGGATACTCAGACCGAATCCACATCAACAGGGGGAGGGTCTTCGGATAATGGTGGAGCATTATTGGAGATTTTTGATGAAGAGCAATCCAAAGATAGTATTGTTCTCGAGGTAACAGCAAAAAATAAAACTTGGTTCACAATAAATGCCGATGGTAAAAATAGTGAATCGGTGGTTCTGGAGGCGGGACAATCAGGCCGCTGGACTTCTGTTGAATATTTCACATTGTCCATTTCCAATAATGGCGGTGCGGTGTTCAAGAGAAATGGAAAGGTCATTCCGAATATTGGAAAAGAAGGCACCATCATTCGTGAAATGAAAATTACTGCCAATGATATCACAAATTCCGCAATGCCATATAAGGATAGTGAGTCCCCTGATAAAGCTCCTACAAAACCCACAAAAGGCAATGGGACAACAACAAGTAAAAGTGGTAAATCAACAGGTAAGAAGTCATCTGAGTCAGGTAAGCCGGCTACTTCAAAGAAGACCACAACGTTAAAAACAAAAGAAACAACTTCTTCCGAGCCTAAGAATAAAACAGAGACTTCTACTCAATCCAAAAAGAAGACTGAATCAGCTGCATCCGGAAAAACGAAAAAAGTTACTACGGAGAAGACCAAGTCCTCAACCGGTAAGAAAAAGTCTACCGAAAAGTCTAAGTCTACAGAGAAGAAAAAATCAACCACAAAGGCCAAAGATACCAAGAAGAGCAATAAACCCACAACGGCTAAAAAAGCTTCTGAAAAGAAGAAATCTTCCGAAGCAAAGAAGGTTGAGACACCAAAACCAATGCCTATCGGCAATCCCCGCCGTTAATCAACGAATATGGCCTGCTATATCGTGCAGGCGTATAATTCCGATGCAATTCCCTTGTCCATCACATACGGGCACTACGCCAATTTTATGCTCGCGATCTTCCATGAGCGACAATGCCTCCCCTAATGTTGCTTGGGGTTGAATTGTAACCGGAGAATGCGACATGATGTGGTGTGCTTTCATCGCAGAAAGATCATCATTGTTTTGTAGACATCTTCGTACATCCCCATCAGTTATGAATCCCAGTATATTTTTACCGTTTTCACTAACGATAGCACAGCCCAATCCTTTTTTACTCATGATGATGATTACATCCCTCAACATCATTGTCGATTCAACAAAAGGCAATGCGTCCTCTCCTGCAATCATCACTGATTCAACTGTAAGCAATAAATTTCTTCCTAATTGACCGGCAGGATGAAATGTGGCAAAGATATCCTTGGTGATCCTAGAGTTAACTGTTATCGCTGCAATGAGTGCATTTGTAACTGCAGTCGTCACTAGTAAACTTGAGCTTGGCACAGTATTCAACGGACATGATTCTTTTTCGATGGATGCATCAATCACAATATCACATGATGTTCCAATTTCAGATTTCACATTTCCGATTATTCCTATCAATGCTGTGGAACGTGTTTTTAGATATGGGATGATAGACACCACTTCTTCTGTATTACCACTATTTGAGAAGAGCAATACTATATCACTTGAAGAGATGATTCCGATATCTCCATGAAGTGCCTCAATCGGATGAAGAAACATTGATTTTTTTCCAATGCTTGTCAAAGTTGAAGCACAACGTTTCGCCATGATCGCTGATTTTCCAACGCCAATGCAGATGACATGTTCTGCATTACTGATTAGTTCGGCGGCCTTGGCAATTGACGTCCAGTCCATTCTCTCGCTTACTTGCTTTAATTCATGTATATCATGAATAAAAGATTGTTGCGCAATGTCCATCAAATGTACATCCTTGCTCATGCGAATCCTCCGCTTAATTGCTTCCCAGCCAACATATGCATATGTAATTGAAACACAGTCTGACCTCCCCATTCTTCACAATTCATCACAAGTCTGTATCCTTGGGAATCAAATCCATATTTCAATGCCAAAGCTTGTGCAACTGACATCATTTCCATAAGGATATGTGCATCTTCGGATTGTAACTCCTGAATTGATCGAATTGTTTTTTTGGGAATGATCAAGCAATGAAACGGTGCTTGAGGATTGATATCCCGAATAACAATCAATACATCATTTTCAAGTTCGATGGTGGCAGGTATTTCTCTTGCCATGATCTTGTGAAAAATTGTGTTGCTCATTGCATTTTCTCAGAACTTCATAAAACAATGCCCTCTGCGCAAAGAGCACAGAGGGCATTTTATGTCATTGAAGAATGTGATTAACGAGTAATCGTCATCTTCGCAACTTCGGTATTATTACCGCTGGTCAAACGATAGATATATGTTCCGGTTGCAACATTTGCACCGCTATCATCTGTACCATCCCACTCAACTGTGGTTTTGCCGGAATTGACAACACCTTCGAAGAGTGTACGTACTGTGCGACCAAACATATCAACGATTTCAAGCTTGGAAACACCTCTATCGCGAACGAAGAAGCTGATACTTGTGCTCATTGAGAATGGATTCGGTACATTCTGCTCAAGAGCTATTGGAGCTGTTTCATCCATTGTGAACTCAAGAACATCAGAGATTGATTTACATGATTCAGTACCTGTAAGATCCATTTGGCTCAAACGATATTGATATGTAATTCCTGGTTGTACCTTTTCATCTGTATAAGCATAGTCACGAATAACTGTTGAGTTGCCTGCTCCGCGAACAAACTGAATTGATTCCCAGTTTGAAGGAACATCACCACGAATGACGCGGCGCTCCACATGGAAGCCGGCATTGTTCTCTTCTGTGGCTGTCTGCCAGAACAAATCAACTGAACTATTTCGTTTTTGACCATCAAAATATGTAAGGTCTACAGGAACAACGCAATTTTCATCAGGAGTTGGTTCTGTTGCAAATGACTTGTCACCAAGGAATGGTCTAATCAAAGGCAACCATGTACCGCGTGATGCAGTTGGGAAACCTTGGACAGATGCATTACCATCATGAGCCCGGTGACCGAACATTGGGTTTGACAATGGAGTTGCCTGAACCCATGTACCTGAAAACGCTGTTCTTTCATAAGCGAATACATTCTTGTTGATCAACTGATTAGCTGCATTCAACTGACGGAAACTCTTATCAATGTTCAAGTGAACACCACTGACTCCGGGACCCGGAGGATTAATATTATAGTGTGTGATTACCTGACCAACACGAGCTGCTGAAGCACCGAGAGACAAACCGTCGAGACCAAGCTGAGCTACTGAAGCCCAATATTCGCCAGGAGGCAATACAACCGGCTTATCGAAGAGATATGTGGTATACTGCCCATAGAAGAGGTCTTTGCGGACATCATCATAGCCACGTTGCTTACCGATTTTAGTACCTGCAATCGGTTGTGCTTGAGGAGCATCTGCACCTCTATACAATGCGAAAGCAATTGGATCAGGGCTTTGGTTAACTTCTGACATCCATGCTTGGAAACCTTTGATGGTGTCTTGTGTAAGCAATTGGAAACGCATAGCAAACTGACCTGATGCTGAACCAGCTTCAGGACCAAATGCCAAACGTCCATCGGATGAAGTAAAATCGGCACCAAAAATCCCTGCTCTACTGAAGTCTGGCCACAAACCGCTTGAGTAAGCTTCTGTGTTCAAACCACGACCATCAACGCGATTTCCTGTTGCGCCTTGTGTAAAGTCCGGCACATCATTTCTTGCGGTTGGAGGATCATATGCAAATACAGGACCATAGCGAAGATTATAGAAGCTATAGGTTGTATCATTAGAATTATCGACATCACCACCCTGCACGAAGCAGCTTGCAACGATACGATAACGACCAGGAGGACAACGACGAGCATTCCAAGCAGGAACAGTTGACTGTACGATTTGTCCTGGCTTTACGAATGGAATGATTGTGCTACGGCAATAATATGCATCTGCTTTACGAATGTCATCAGATTCTTGAAGAACCTTAACATTGATACTTACTGATGGAGATTGCTTGCCTGTATTATTTGTGATTTTGAAACGAATCGGCAATTGTGTCATTTGTGAAGCAGGTGTGGTTTGATATGGCCACAATACTTCTACAAGTGACATCTCAATATCAGGAGATTCGTTTGTGTAGATCAACTTAACATTGTCAACGTAGAAGTCATCATCATCATCCTGAGGTTGTGGAGGAGATGTATGGCGACGAGCACTGACTGATAATCTAAAGCGGAAGTCTTTAGCAGCTTCATTTGGAGAAAAGATGAGTGAATCAGGAATTCTAAAGAAGATTTTATTGAATTCAACATCTTTACCATCGTCATAAATATTTGAACGCAAACCTTGAGCAAGTGTCAAAGCAGAGTCTTTATCATCAGGAAGATATCCCAAACGAACTCCACCTGCACCAAAGACAGTATAAACATAGTTATCTGTTACTGCTGCACCAACACGACGCTTGTGAACATTCCATACAATATCAGCTGTTGCATTATTGAACTGACGAGCAATATTCTCGATACCATTTGTTGATGGGCGAGCATATTCGAGTCTCAATTCATCAGGTGTTCCTGGTGCTGCAAGAGTTGTTGCAACTCCATTGAAAATAACGCGAGGTTCCGGGCCAACGATTGTTGCATCTGCCCAACCGCGACCAAAGTCGCCTTTATTACCTGTTCGCTGATAAGAGATTGTCAAGATTGAACCTTGGGTCTTGCGATTAGGCAAGTGACGAATATCGATCGGGAATGAACGGATTTGATCTCCACCAGGACTTGGTACAGGGTCATTTCCGTCGAGAGTAACTCGGTTCAACTTAATAACAGGCGAAGCTGTTTTAAATGTTGAACGATTTTTTGCAGTTACAAGTGTACCTGGAACATCACCAACCGCCCATCTTGGTGGTGGTGGATTATAGGTTTCTTCATCACCATTAGATACTTCTGCATCATAGTTAACCCATTTCAAGACAGAAGGCATTGGCGTACCGTTAATAACATAATAATCATTAACATCATCACTGAAACCATCGCTATTCAAGAATGACAAACGGCGCATAACATATAAGTTTCTAGTAACTGTATCATCAAATGGCCATTGATCATTAAGTGAACGATAAATTGAGTCAACACCTTCGGAGAACACGAATAATCTCAAACGACCAATCTGGAAGTCAAGGAGTTCATTTGGTTCAAATGGAGGAAACTGCACACGAACGATACCATAAGGGGGTATACCGCTCAATGGGCAAGGACCTTGGCCTGGGAATGCAGGAATGCCAGTCCCTTGTCCACCTGCAGCTAAGAAGCTACCTGTTGCAGTTCCACCGGATAACCAACCGAATTGAACAGTAGCATCAATGTCAGGAGGACAATTGCCAGTCAAGCATCCTACACCTACAGGAACTGAACGTGAGTAAGCAGTTTGTCCGGATGCTTGATTAATGATACGCATACGAACACGGAAGTTCAAATCCTGAATGGTGTAATTTACACCGGAAGGACGTGCAGGTAGGCCAACACCTGGGCCTTGAATATCATTCGTCATGTTTTGGAAAACGGCTGTTGGACGGATCGCACCAAGTTGTGGATGTCCAGCAAACAATTCAGGTTCAGGAGTTGCAATCTCGCGTGTGTATGCATCAAGATTTCCAGTTGCATTTAACTCGCGACCGAAATAACGAATTTGTTCAGGAACAACGCGTAATACATTGCGCCATTGCTTAAAGCGAATCGCCAAGCCATTGGCTGGTGTATTTGAACCATGTCCGGTAGGACCGAGCAATTGGCCTGATACGTCAGAACCTGGATAATTACCTTTTGACAGATATTGTGTGAACTGTCTTGGGGCTGATTGGAATTCAGTCTGAGTTAAATTCGATTGGCAGTTTGGAAACTTGTAACTGTAGTTTCTGGTGGTTCCATTCAAGCCAATCGTTGTGTTCATTCTGAAAAAAGCTGCAGCTGAAACTGAAACACCATTAACAACAACAGCACCTTCCAGACGCTCGTAATAAGTATAAACTGAAGAATCGGCTTGATCCAATGTTATTTGGAAATTGGCCAAGATTCTTTGGTCATCCTTGGTAAAATTGACAGGACCACCAACTCCAGAAGTCCATGAACCTATCGGTGCAGCATTTTGAAAATACACAATCAAACGGCGTGTACCATCGGGATTATCTGCTCTTTTGTACCAAACTTGACCGCGATTTTCTTCCGGAAGATCAGGGTTTTGAGACAATTGGAGATTACCGTGTGCTGCGGCAATAACAGGCGCATTTGGATTATCACCTAAGCCTGAATTCCCGGTACTACGAATACCAGAAGTTGCTGAACTAGGGTTGAAGCCAGTTGCCAATTGATAACCATAATCATCAGCCACAGCATCGGTGACAGCACTAGCTGCAGCAGGTCTTGCAAAAAAGTCATCGCGGTATAAATTATATCCGGTTCTAGCTCCGGAAGAATTATACTCATAACGAGGACTTGACAATGATATCAACCCATTTGTTGATACATAGAAACTGTCATAACGAACACCATTCAAAAAGAACGGGAACCCGATCTTGATCGGGCCTGCATATGCATTATCCGTTGAGTCAGTTGTCAGACCGGGATTCCGAAAAAACGGAAATCCGTCTGTCAAATCTTTTGTTTGGTTTGGTCCGGTTTGAATCTGCTTCCATTTGATGATCTCGGAAGGTTCAATATCGTTCAATCTATTCAAGAAAGCACGATCCAAATTTGGACGCCAAAAGTCTCCGGCATCATCGTCGGAATCGACTACATAATAACCGGTGGAAACAGCATGCGCCGTATTATTAGGGCGGCTGTTATTTGCATTGTTGAGTGCCGGAAAATTAGTGAACGGCTGAGGAAAAGAAGCCGGGAAACGGCTTTTTCTCAGTGTTCCATCTTCCTTACCGCCAGCATAAACGGCCATGCTCGCCGCGAAGAATGCAAACAGTGCAATGAGGACTCGTTTCTTCATATGAAGAACCTTATGCAAAAGTGATACATAATTAATTATATGGAATAAAATATTTTTCTCTACATGTGCGGAAATTTCTAAATGTGCGGAAATTTCTAAATGTGCGGAAATTTCTAACGGTTGATACGATTTAATACACAATTGCGTGTAAATTGTTAAGAAAAATTGACTTCTCCAACAGAAAATTTATCCCTGTGAATAAATAATTTTACAAAGTTGATTAAGCATCAATGGATAAATCTTGTGCTCAGCTTCCTTGACTTTCTCCGAAATTGCCTCAGGGGACACACAATCCCGTATGTCTATGCGGCACTGAATCAGTGCCTCTCCTCTGTCGTATTCCTCATCAACATAATGGATTGTTAGTCCTGTATATGGCATTCTATCCATCCAAACAGCCATATGGACATGGTTTCCATACATCCCTTTACCACCATAATCGGGCAATAAAGAGGGGTGCATATTGATGATTTTACCTTTGAAAGCACGAACTAATTCGGCAGGGAGTAATCTCATATACCCCCCTAGAGCAATGATTTCCACATTATACTTTTGTAACAAGGCAATGATTGATGCTCCATCATCGGCTTGTGTTATATGCTCAAAAGGTATAGAAAATTGCTCTGAAACAGTTCTGACTCCAGCATCTTCCTTGTTTGAAACTACGACCACAACGGTATATGATGCGTCTCTTTTTTGAGAATACCGAATCAAAGCATCGGCATTACTACCTGAACCGGAGGCAAAAATGGCAACATTCACTGTGTATTGATGATTCATTGGATGCGATGAACTATGCTGCATTGCGAATGCCGTTATGCTTTCAAATGCAATACAAAAATACATGCAAAGTTCTTGTTGAAAATCATGCTTATGCAAGTTGTGGAAAACTTCTCCACCAGGATTGGATAAATGGCCATGGAACTACCCCGTCGGATCAAAACGTTTATATTTACAATATTCACATTTTCATTGATATCATGCGCATCAACAAAGCACCTTTTCTTCTTTTTTGTTTAATGGCCTTTACCCTTTTCGCAAGAAATCTTCAAGCACAAGATCCCAACTCCGTAACAGGGATTCTAACCGGCACAATCATCAATGGAACAACACAAGCGCCTATTGCAGGGGCCACCATTATTGTGAGTGGAACCAAAATTGGTACCAGAAGCAATGCTCAAGGGAAGTTTGCGCTACGATCCATTCCGGTAGGTATTATCAGTATCAAAGTTTCCGCCATTGGTTTTGAAGCACGAACTTTGTCAGACATCGCAATAAGTTCAGGAAAACCTGCCACTGTTACGGCATTATTGAGTGAAACTGCTGTTCGACTTGAAGCAACCGAAGTTGAGGCAAGTTATTTTCAACGCAGCCCTGAAACAATAACCAGTACTCAATTGCTGAATTCCGAAGATGTACGTAGAGCACCGGGGGTACAAGAAGATGTAATCAGAGCCGTAGCATTATTGCCCGGAGTTAATGTTACCAGCGCAGGAAGAAATGATCTTATCGTTCGAGGTGGGGCACCATTCGAGAACTTATTCGTAGTTGATAATATCGAAGTGCCAAATATCAATCACTTTGGATCTCAAGGTTCAACCGGTGGACCACTTTCTTTGATCAATATTGATTTCGTACGAGAAGTAAGCTTCAGCGCGGGTGGATTTTCATCTCGATTCGGTGAACGCGTTTCATCTCTCACGAATATCACATTGCGAGAAGGAAATGAAGAGCGTTTTGGTGGAGAGATAAATTTTTCGGCAACGGGCTTCGGAGTGATTGCAGAAGGACCGATCTCCGATAAAGGCTCTTACTTTGTGAGCGCACGTCGATCATATCTCGACATACTATTTAAAGCACTCGGCTTTAGTTTCATTCCCGATTATTGGGATTTTCAAACAAAGGTATCATATCGTTTGGACGAAAAAAACACCCTTTCTTTTCTGACAATCGGCGCATTGGACAAAGTAACATTCAATAATGAAGATGAAGAAGATCGATATTCGAATTCTCGCATCAATGCACCCACGCAAGATCAATACTTTTCAGGTTTGACATGGAAACATTTGATTACCGGTTCAGAAATGAATGGATATGCGCTTGTCACTATTGGAAGAACCTATTCAGCATTTAACACTACTCAAAGAGATTCCACCCTTGCAACCCTCTTTAACAATACTTCCAAAGAAGGAGAAAATAGTGTAAGAACGGATCTATTCTTGCAACTATCTCCGGGAACAGAAATCATCATTGGGAATATCGTGAAATATGCATCGATGCTTGATTATGATTTATTCCTTGATCCACGATTCAGAAGAAATCTAGAGGGAAAGCCTATAGGACTTTCGGTGGATAGTACATTCAGTGCATTTCGAAATGCAACTCATGCCACTTTGATCATGAATTCGGAGAATTGGAAAGCAACAATTGGAGCGCGATTGGACTATTATGATTTTCTTCAAGAAACGACATATCTCTCTCCTCGACTTACACTATCATATATTCTTAACCCCACGGCAACAATCAATATGAGCATCGGTAGATATTATCAATCTCCATCCTTCATTTGGTTGATGGGAGATCCAACAAATCAACAGCAACTTAAAGCTATTAGAGCAGATCAAATTGTATTGGGATATGAATTGCAATTGGCTGCTGATTTAAAATTTCAAATAGAAGGTTACTATAAGTGGTATGCGAATTATGCAGCAAGAGTTTTCAGGCCTCAAGCAGTTCTTGCACCAGCAGGATTTGATGATGTTCAAAATGACATTCCATTCGGACTTGAACCATTGATTAGTTCGTCCACCGGATTTGCACGCGGGGTGGAAGCATTCATTCAAAAGAAAATGGGCGATATCCCACTATATGGTCTTATGAGCTTAACCATCAATGAATCTAGATTTTCCGGATTGGATGGCATTGAAAGGCCGGGCGCATTCGACACAAGAATCATCTTTAATCTTGCTGCCGGTTATCGCTTCAATGAAAACTGGGAAATCAGTGCAAAATTCAGGTATTCCTCGGGAGCTCCTTCAACGCCTTTCATCGAAAATCAAAATTCCCCACTCTATGGTCAATTAAATTTTGATGAGTATAATGGCGGAATCAGACTTCCCGATTTCCATGCGATGGACTTCCGTCTGGATAGAAGATGGAATTTCAAAGGATTCTTATTGATCACATATATAGACATTCAAAATCTCTACAATCGCAAGAATGCAAACAATTTCAGATTCGATCAAAGACTTGGAAAAGGAATCGTGAACTTTGCCGGTGCGGGAATCATTCCATCAATCGGTATCAATGTTGAGTTCTAATCTTGATGCATGTCAATCAAGGCGATCACATTTGATCGCCTTTTTTGTTTTGCTCATCATCAATTCCGTAGATTGCATGAAGGGCTCTGTATTCACGATCACACACTATTCTCATTCCTCATGAAATTGGTACCGCAATCTCCTGACAATCAATCAACAGATTTTCTCAATGAGCTAAATCCGGCGCAAAAACAAGCCGCCATGCAGGTCAATGGTCCCGTATTGATCATTGCCGGTGCAGGTAGTGGAAAAACAAAGACACTCACCTATCGCATTGCTTATATGTTGTCACAAGGAATTCAACCTTCTTCCATCCTGGCGCTGACATTCACCAATAAAGCAGCCGAAGAAATGAAATCACGCATTGCGCAACTTGTGGGTGATGCGAAAGCAAAACATATTTGGGCTGGAACATTTCATTCTATATTCGCACGCATTCTGCGCATCGAGGCCGAGAAAATTGGATATACTTCTTCATTCAGCATTTATGATACCGATGATTCACTAAGCATCATTCGCCAGATCATGAAAGATGCCGGCATTTCTGCACAGCAATTCACTCCACAGAGCATCAAGTCCAGAATTTCCAATGCAAAAAACATGATGATTTCTTGGCAGGAATATCAAGCATCAGCACAAGACATCCATGAAAAACAAACGGGACTCATTTTCAAAGAATATGAGAGAAAACTTCGGATCAACAATGCGATGGACTTTGATGACATTCTCCTGAACATCATTCGACTATTGACTTTGTCACCGGAAATCAAAGCAGAATATCAACAACGGTTTTCTCATGTGATGGTCGATGAATATCAGGACACAAATAGAGCGCAGTATATCGCCGTGAATATCCTTGCCGGTGGACATCGAAACATTTGTGTTGTTGGAGATGATGCTCAAAGCATTTATCGCTGGCGCGGAGCGGATATTCGCAATATTCTTGATTTTCAAAAAGATTATCCCGAAGCAGTCACGATTAAACTCGAACAAAATTATCGTTCCACTCAAATAATTCTCGCGGCTGCCGATTCGGTGATTGCACGCAATAAAAATCAGCTTCAAAAAACCTTATGGACACAAAATCCCGAGGGCGATCTCATCAAAGTGATGGAAACCCGAGATGATCGAGAAGAAGCAGAAACAATCATGCGCATGATTCAGCATGAACTTTCAACTCAGGGAATAACCGAAAAGGATATCGCAATTCTCTATCGTACAAATGCTCAGTCACTTTCTCTTGAAGATGCATTACGGTCCTCCAAGATCGGATATACAATCATTGGCGGTGTATCATTTTACAAAAGAAAGGAAGTAAAAGACACTGTGGCATATTTGCGTTTATTATGCAATCCTGATGATTCCGAAAGTTTGATGCGTATCATCAATGAACCTTCGCGAGGTATTGGTCCGACCACACTTCGGAAACTGAATGAATGCGCCAATCTGCAATCCATTTCGCTATTCTCCGCATTTGAACAAGCAGCGACAATACCCGATCTTCAAAAAAGAGCAGTTCAATCATCAATGGATTTCACAGGGATGATTCATCGATTCAAAGATCTGAAAGCATCCTTGAATCCACATGAGCTTGCAGTGGAATATATTGAAGCCACCGGTCTTTTGCGCATGTACAAAGATGAAGACACCGAAGAGTCGCTTGATCGATGGAACAATATTCAACGCTTGCTCTCCAATATTGTGGAGGAACTCGACAAAGACCCCGCTATGACATTGGAGGATTATCTTCAACTGATTGCCTTGATGTCCGATGTTGATGAAAGCGATATAGGACGAGAACGCATAGCCATGATGACGATGCATGCAGCGAAAGGTTTGGAGTTTCCAATCGTATTTATAGCTGGACTTGAACAAGGGTTATTTCCCATGGGTAGAGCCGAACATGATCCCGAGGAACAAGAAGAAGAAAGAAGATTATTATATGTCGGCATTACACGAGCAGAACGCCGGCTTTATCTTTCATATGCACAAAGACGGTATCGTTTTGGAGAATTATCATTTTCTGCCCCTTCGATGTTCCTGAAAGAAATAGCCCCGCATACTTTGGAATATGTGGATTCTTCAATTTCAACAGCAAAGCGTCAGTCAGATCATGGGATGATGCAATCTCCCAAGCCAAAAGCTGAGAAGCCCACAACATTTTTTGATGATTTATCCGGAATTGATGATTCATTCTCACAAATCGAACCTGAACGCTCTGAATTACGTCCCGGCATGAAAGTCATTCATGGTCAATTTGGCACAGGAACCATTCAATCTGTATCAGGAGAAGGAGAAAAAAGTCAGGCAACCGTCATCTTTCAAGGCATTGGCAGAAAACAATTGCTATTGAAATATGCAAAATTGCAAATTGATAATTCCTGAACTCGGATTCATGATTCTCAATCCCAAACATTTCAACTTGTTACTGCAATCTTTGCATGTTTGCCCTGTATGTTCTATTTCGTATCTTTGTCAACATAACAATTGCTCGAATGTTGAATGATCTTCAACATTCATTTCATCATTAGTCCAGCGTACGTATTATGTCCGAACAAGAGCTCAACAATCAGGAACAAACGTCATCTGTTCCAACAGAACAAGCAACAGAAACTCCTGTACATACAACTCAGTCGGAGCAAGTGCCTGAAACATCGGCAACGCCTTCCCCTGAAACAACCGAAACAGCCACAACTGACGAACAAAAATCAGTGGTAATCGAGCAAGAACCATCAGCCGCAGAAAAGCGCAAAGAAGAACGCGAAAAGCGCAAAAAGCAGGAAGAAGAAATGCTCGCTGCTTTGGAAACCATTTTTAATGAAGGTGGTACGATAGAAGCTGTCGTTGTTGAAAGGATCAAAGGTGGTTTACGTTTGAATTATAATGGCATGCGATTGTTTATGCCATCATCACATTTCAGATTGAAAAAAAATCCTCAAGTTGAGGAATTGAATGAGGTGGTCGGAAAAACCATCACCGTGAATATTTCCGAAATTCAAAAAGATGAGCAAGGGCGTACAACGATTGTTGCCAGCAGAAGGAAATTGCTTTCATATGATTTCTTCTCAAAAATAAAAGAAGGAGATATTGTCGAGGGGACTGTATCTTCCATCACAGCATTCGGTGTATTCGTTGATGTGCAAGGCGTTGAAGGAATGGTGCATGTTTCTCGCATGGCCTCATTCAGATTTGCAGATCCGGCATCATTGTTTAAGAAAGGTGATGCAGTAAAGGCAACTATCACATCAATTGACAAAGAAAAACTACGCATGGGCTTGAGCACCAAAGATTTCATTGCATCTCCATGGGATTCCGTTGAGACTACATATCCTACCGGTGCTGTAGTCAAAGGAATCGTCAAACGATTTACAGACTTTGGAACATATATTGAATTGCAACCGGGCATTGAAGGGCTTCTCCGTAATGGCGACCTTGCCTGGGGCAAAAGAAATGTGAATGCTCAGGATATGATGAAGGAAGGCCAAACTATTGAAGTGGCAATTCTCAATGCTTCCGCAGAGAAAAAGAGAGTTGGCCTCAGCATCAAACATTTGCAAACAAATCCTTGGAAAACCGTTACCGAAACATTTGCACCCGGCACTCATGCCACGGTCAAAGTGAAGCAAGTCCATGAGAAAGGATTTTTGGTTGATGTCAATGCAGACTTCGATGGCTTTATTCCGAAAGGTAGAGTGAAACCCGTGCCGGGCAAACATGCATTTGCCTTGGGCGACACAATCGAAGCAGAAGTCATCGACTCCAATGGAGAAACAGAATCATTGATTTTTGCACCGGTTTATTCTCAGGAAGAATTGGATGCTCTGCCACAGAGACAATCTCGTGGCCAACGTGAACCAAGGGAAAGAGACGAACCAAGTGGACCGCTTCCGGAAGCACCGTCAATCACATTGCTCGACATGCTTTCAGAAAAACAAAAATCAGATTTGACAAGCAATTAATTGAAACAGATCACAGGCCGGCACATGTCGGCCTTTCTTTTCTCCTTCAAAATTCTCTACCGATAGTTTGTCTTGCGGAATATCTTCATCATATGCGCCACATTCCTGACATTGTCATTCTTTATGGATGCATTGTCCTTAAGAGCATTAGCACAAGAAGACACCACGAAACTAAACACCATCATCAAAAAGCCCCGGAAACTCACACCTCTGCAAACTATCACCGGAGATACGCTTCGCAAGGATTCTGTCACTGTAAATGAATCTTTGATTCCCGGATCCAGAAATACATTCACTCCTGAACAAGACTCGGCATATTATCGCATGTTGCGCTTGGGTATGGCACCGGGAACACTTGCTCAAATGCATGCAAAAATCATTTCCATGGGATTTGCCAATATGCGCGAGCAAGAACAAGAGAATCCTTTTGCAATAGCATTACGCAATCTTGATCTTCCCGCTGAATACTATCAACCTCGCTCGGAAGACATTGTTCAAAGAGAAGAAATGATCGCACGTTCCCAAGCAATTCCAACCGGCAGACCCGGTGGAATGCGTGGTGGAGTCAGCATAGGACTGAATGAAATAGCAACATTTTTGGGATTGGCAGAAGATGTTTCACCCGTGATTACCTATGTGGTTGAATTTACGATGCAAGTCAAAGTAATTGTCTATTCAACTGCTGCCAGAGAAGTTGCCATGATGTTTCAGGGCCTACAAAATGCAGGAACATATAAATTGACATGGAATGGCAGAGATGATAAAGGCAGGCCAATGCCATCAGGCGATTATGTGGCTGAGGTTAGATTAGGCAATGATCGCTTTGTAAGGAAGCGCATCACCATCCCATAATTATCGAACAAGAATGAAAGGAAGTGCATCATTGGCACTCCCCGTATTCATGCGCATAAAATACACCCCGGATGGCAATCCCTTGAATGACATAAATATACCGGCATATTGTCCGGCATCATATTGCTTTGGAGGTAGCGAATGTAAAGCATGACCCTGCATTGAATATATCGCAAACTCCACCATTTCCTGCTTCGACAATTCAAAATCAACCCGAATCATTTCATCTTGTGAGATCACTATATCAATCAGTCTGGATGTTTCAGGCAAAACATTCCAGGCAAATCCCGATGCAATGCCTTTTTGCTTTGCAATACTGCGCGCATTGAGAATTGCATTTTTTATATCGCTTTTTGTTGATCCGGCAACGATTGCAAAAGCGAGCTGCTGATGAGCGCCTGGATCCAAGCCGAATGGTCCGCCACCCATAATCATCGACACATCTGTTGATCTACTCCTTTCTCTACTGATACCCCCCGATAAGGCGAACCACTTTTCATTTCTTGAAAATCCATCATAGATGGAAAATCCATTTCCTCTTCCATCATTGTCAATCGCATGAAATTGAACGGGCACATCATTCAACAATGTTATTCCAATATGCGGAAGTGTTGAATCAACAGTGCTGAAGCAATGCGCATACCCTTCATCCATTTCAAAAGTACAGATATTGTTTTGTCCGCTAGGACCAATATCCCAATCGAAGAACATTCCCGCATGTACGGAATCCAGCCTGACAATGCGCTCGTTTTTGATGTCATAAGTTATGAATACGGTTGAGTCAACACCCTCTTCATCAAATTGATAAATACGATGTTCAACCGAAACCCCCGCATCTATAGCACGCGCTGAATCAGCAAACTGTGAAAATGATTCAGCATCGGCTTTTTGTCCGGGAGAAACTACTTCGACCGATGAACGGATATAAAATGATCTCTCTTGTTCATCACCTGAAATATCACGAATGCCATTGCTCAGTTTTTCTGCAGATGTTCCAACTATGAATCCTGATTCAAAAAGTACGCTTTGTTCATTTGGTGGAAATACAAGTCCAATTCCTTGAATATTTGTCGGATAATCATTATATCCGATATGCCCTTGACTTGTAACCGTGAGATGCATGTCATTAGCCATCATGGTTCGATATGTTGGATTGATGATCAATTCTGCAAATCCTCGTCCAATATGCTTTGCTCGGGATTCAATATCCAATCTCAATACGATTCGATGATTGAATGGTGAAGATTGTGGAAGTATGCAATGTACTTTTTCGGCTATTGCATAAATGGTCGATGCTTTTAACCTGCCCAATGCAATCGTATCATTTAGAATTGATACCGGATATTGCGCATCCTCTGAATGGATGATCAATGAGCAAGAATCCGCATCTTCCAATAGATTGTGCACAACCACTGACAATTCAATGTGCTCACCCGGCGTGAACATACCATTAGGATTTATTTCTGAAAATTCCGCTTGAGTGATTTCAACATAACGGGGTTGATTCTTTGAAACCGCAGCATATGCTTGAATCATTCCGGATCCAAGACCTTTTGCATGCAATGGATTCTGAGAGGATATGTCAACAGCGCTTGATTTCAATATACCTGCTATCTGTTCATTGGAACGAGCTGGATTCAGCGACTTTACCAAAGCTGCAACACCTGACACAATAGGCGCAGCCATTGAAGTTCCACTGGAATAGCCATATCCATTATTAAGAACTGTTGAATAGATAAGTGAGCCGGGAGCACTGATGTCAACAGTTCCATGCGAATTTGAATATACCGCTTTCAATGAGTCCGGACCGATAGCAGCAACACTCACCACACCGCGATATGATGCAGGATAAAATGCCATGTCTGATTGATCATTCCCTGCACCACCGATGATCACACTCCCCAATTGCAATACTTCATTCACGATTTCTTGTTCGGCAATGGAAGATGTTGGCGAACCCCAACTACAATTTATGATGTCGGCACCCATCATCGCCGCATATAACATACCTTCATATCCACCTGTGACATTCACTGAATTGGAATCATCATACCCAACTTTCACAGGGAGAATGCGATGATTGCGAGCAATACCCGCTATGCCTTTTTTATTGTTTGTGATGGCACATGCAATACCCGCTACATGAGTTCCATGAAGATGCCCCGGCACAGCACGATTATCACCTTTTACAGGATCGATGCCACTGGCAAAATCCCAACCCTGCCAATCATCTACAAATCCATTCCTGTCATCATCTATACCATTTGCAGATTTATTATTGCCAATGGAATCTATGCCTGTTTCACCCGGATTCATATACATGGCAGAAGATAAATCTTCATGAAGAGGATCAACGCCTGTATCTATGATCCCAATGAGAACAGAGTCTTTGATGGTTTGTTGATCATAATAAGCCCATGCGGAATCAGCTCCAATCATTCCGGGGTAATATTGATATCCATAAAGTGAGTCATTGGGCTGTAGTATCAATGCATGCGTCGGCATTAACTCTGCATATTCCACGAATGGCAAATCAGTGATTATGCGAATTGCTTTTTCATTGGGAATGTCTGATTCAATGTGCAGAATTGCGATTCGCTCCAAAGGATGGGAAGCAGAAAGGATATCCTCTTTTTTGTTTCTCTTCAGCATTGTGATCATTGCTTCGCGCACAAATGGACTGCTAGTATGATTTCCTATCACTGTTTGCAATTGAGAAATGCTTCCTCTTCTACCAACATTCTTCCATTGAGCAAATGCATCGATACCCGCCTTGAATTTAAAGAGAATTGCATCTGCCCCCAAGAGATTGAATGATGCAAAGAGAAGCATTGCACATAAACGCATCATGCAATCACCGGCAATTCAATTACAAATGTCGTACCCTTTCCAATAACAGATTCTTTCACAAAAATCCTACCATCATGATATCGTTCGATGATGCGCTTTGAAAGCGAAAGCCCCAAACCCCATCCACGTTTTTTTGTGGTGAAGCCGGGTTCGAATATGCGTCTTCTGACTTGACCCGACATACCTTTTCCATTATCTTTCAATGTTATGATCACTTTTCCTTTTGTGAGTTTGGACAATGTGACGGTTATCAATCCTGATTGCGCCTCGATGGATTCGACTCCGTTCTTCAGGACATTCTCAAAAACCCATTCCAAGAGTTCGCCATTGGCAAGTACATGTATATCATCTTCCAGGTTACGCTCAATTGAAACTTTTTTTCCAAGGTGAGGAACACGCTTTTCCAAATAGGAACAGACTTTTTCTACAATCTCGGAAATGTTTTCTCGACGCTTTGTCGGTTCTGATCCAATTTTCGAAAAACGATTCGCAATTGTATTCAATCGATGTAAATCATTTTCCATTTCCTTGGCGGTTTCTTGAACAGAAGAGGGATTGTCATTGTTCAGTCGAAGAATTTCTAACCAACCAAGCAAACTTGAAAGGGGCGTTCCCAATTGATGAGCCGCCTCTTTTGCCATACCAACCCATACATTTGATTCTTCGGTTCTACGCACATAACTAAAAGCAATATATCCGATCAACACAAATGCAGAAACAATAATGATTTCGATATAAGGCAATAACTGCATCTGCCGAATAAGCGCTGAGTTTGTATAATATATTTTGCCGAGCATCATCCCATCAGCATCTTTAATGAGAATGGGTGGATATGTTTCGCCCATGGTTTTTAGTAAATCCACCAATTTCTGCTCTTGAACTTTCAGTCTATCAGGCGCTAAAGAAGTGTCAATGTCAACATTGAGTGTATACTCAGAAAATGGTCTATTTGGATTTCCTTTTGCATCAGTGAATATCACGGGGAAGGAAATGGAGGGCACGATGCGATCAAGAAGAAACAAGAAGTCATCAGCATTCTTATTTACATCGGAGAGATAATGTTTATAAATGTCTGCATAAAATGTGACAATCCTTTGCTCTCTCTGAATTAATTCATTGGCCAATTGCTGTGTGTACAACAAGACGCTCACCATCATCACAAATGCAAAGGTTGCCAGGAGGACCTTGATTTGCCACTTGGTGAGGGAACGCCATATCGATATTGTTTGAAGAAATTTCATGTCCTTTCACGCCATTGTATAGCACTAAGATACAAAATCATCATGGCTTGAAAGGTTTATGCAGGCATTGCTTAATGAAGAAAAGCCATGGGGTTCATCCTTTGCTTCCCTTTCCAGATTTCAAAATGAAGAAATTCCCCATCAACTGACTGTGTGGTTCTGCCTATCAATCCCCCGACTTCGATTTTCTGACCCTTTTTCACTGATATAGAGGCAAGATTAGCATATACTGTTCGATATGAATTGCCATGGTCTACTATCACCATTGAATTATAACCCGGCAGCCAATGAACAAGCGAGACTATTCCGGGTGCGGCACACATTGCAGAACTACCGGCCTGACAAGCAATATCCAATCCCGGATTGTCCATAACAGTATTGGTCATTGAATTTTTATACTGACCAAAACCGCGCAATATTCTCTTTGCCGATGAGGGCCATCTGAATCCACCGGAAAATAATCCTGAAAGCGATTCCACACGTGTATTGTCATTGCGAGTTTGTACCGTGCTTTGCGCTATGCGATGCGGCTCTTCGGATTGTGTTTCCTTCTTGGAAATGAGATCGCTTGTTTTTTGGGGAGTTTCAGCAATACGTTTCTTTTCTTGTGTCTGCTTTGGTTTTTCGACAGATTTTTTCTCTTCTTTCTTGACTATGTCATTACGAACCATGCTTGAAATCAAGCCCGACAATTGCCTTGCGCTCTGTTCTTTTTTAGCAATGAGTTTCTGCATCTCTTCTTTGCTCAATCGCACGGTTTCAAGTTTTTTCTTCTGTTCGACCAAGATATTCCGAATATTCAGTTGTTCATATTCAGACTCGCGAAGCAATCGTTCTTGCCTTGAGCTATTGATGGATATTTGTTCTTGTTGATTAGACAAAGCTCCCTGCAGCGATTGCATTTCTTTCATCTGCAAAGTAAGTTTTGTGTGCATTTGTCGAAGATATGATGGCAATCTGTTTATGGAGGATTGACCGGGTAATTGCATTGAACCCGTAAGAATATCGGGAGACATGGCAATATCAGGCGCATGCTTCTGCATCAATGCTTGATATTTCTTTGCAATTCTTGCATATGTCATTCGAGAAATATTCAGTTTTTGCTGAAGGGTTGCTTCGGTTTTACGGATAGTTTCAAGCGTATCCTGAAGCTCTCTTACTTCACCCATGAGCTTACCTACATGTTCCTTCACCATCAATTGTTTTTTCTTGGCGGTTGCCAATCCCTTCATGGCATTCTTCTCTTGCAATTCCAATTCCCCCACTTTTTTCTTCGCTTTTTCGATGTCTCGCTTGATTGCACTCAATGCAGAATTGGAAGTTGATTGTTGCTTGGAACCATTATTGGCATGTTTGAGCGATATTTTTTTTGATGATGATTTGATTGATTTTTGAGCAGACTTTCCCTTCTTGGCTTTTTTTATTGCAGCAAGAGCATGTATATGCAATGTCTGAACTGCACACAGCATCAGAAAGCAATACAATATTGCATGGATGATATTAGAACTCTTCTGTTTTGACACGTTCTATCATGGCTCCAAGTTTTCCGAATTTCTTCTCTATATCCTCATAGCCTCGATCAATGTGATATACGCGTAATACCTCGCTCTCTCCATCGGCAATCAATGCGGATATCAGCAAAGATGCGCTTGCTCTCAAATCTGATGACATGACGGTTGCTCCCGTCAATGGATGCCCACCAAATACTATAGCCGAATTTTCAGCCATTTCTATATGGGCGCCTAAACGTTGCAATTCAGGCACATGATGAAATCTTGTATAATAAATTGTATCGGTGATGCGACTAGTCCCTTCAGCACAAAGCATGAATGCAATCCATTGCGCTTGCACATCGGTTGGAAATCCGGGATATACTGCCGTTGTCATGTCCGTCGGCAAAGGAGGACTATCCATTTCAACATGAATCATGTTCCCATCAATGTTCACATTCACACCGGCTTCTTCCATTTTTGCCAATACAGCATCCAAATGATGAGGAGCGGTATTTTCCAAATGTACATTTCCTTTTGTCATAGCTGCAGCTATCAGAAATGTAGCAGCTTCAATTCTGTCCGGGATATTTTCAAACTCAACGGGATGCAATGCATCAACTCCCTCCACCGTAAGCGTAGTTGTGCCTATTCCATCAATCTTTGCACCCATGCGTACAAGCATTTCAGCCAGTGCGGTAACTTCCGGTTCCATCGCCGCATTGGTCATCACGGTAGTCCCCTTGGCCATCACAGCCGCTGTCAGCACATTTTCAGTTGCTCCAACACTCGAAATGTCGAAATGGATTTTGTTTCCCATAAGCTTCGGAGCTCTAGCATGGATATACCCATTTTCAATGGTAATCTCGGCGCCGAGTTTTTCAAATCCTTTCAAGTGAAGATCCACGGGTCGGGGCCCGAATGCACATCCACCGGGCAATGATACTTTGGCTTCACCACAGCGAGCAAGCAATGGGCCAAGCACATTGATAGATGCACGCATTTGCTTCACATGTTCATAAGGTGCTTCAAAGGAATTCACTCCGGCGGAATCAATGGACAATCTCTCTCCATCCAGCGAACAAACGGCACCCATCGCTTCAAGCAAGCGTGATATGGTTCGTACATCCTTGATATTGGGAGTATTGGAGATGATATTCTTTCCCGGAGCCAAAAGTACTGCAGGGATGAGGGCCAATGCCGCATTTTTGGCACCGGAAATTTTGACAGAGCCGGAAAGCTTCCGACCGCCTTGTATGATGAGTTTATCCATATTCTTCTTCAATGCTGCAAAAAGAGAGCATAATGCTCTCATGGGGGGCACACAAAAGTACAATAATCATGGCTTAAGCCCAAATCAAGAAAGTACATAGCTTGGACGGTAAATTTTCGTACTTTTGCAACCCCGTGTATTTGAACGGGATTAAGAGAATCGGATAATACCACTTCAAGAGTTCGGAAATGCAATCAAATGGCGAAATTAACTCAGAAACGGTAAAAAGAATAGCCGATTTATCACGTTTGAGTTTCACAGATTCAGAAATCGAAGCTTTTGCCGAAGAGTTTTCCGGCATAGTTCGAGCGATAGATGATATAAACTCAATGGATTTGACCGGCATGGAGCCGATGTCGCATGTTCTCGATCTTCCCAATGTGTTTCGAGAAGATGTCCCGTCAGAATCACTTTCGGTAAAGCAGGCTTTGGAGAATGCTCCGAGCAATAATGAAACCTTTTTCAAGGTTCCGAAAGTGATGGAGTAAGTTATTGTTTCATACAATAATGACGGAAACACATCGTTAAAGACATGTTATTGTCGAATGACAAACAATGCAAATTTCAGGTGCTGCGAATGAGAATTACGAAACAATATACCAATCGCGAAAGTCAATCACTGGATAAATATCTCCAGGAAATCGGCCGCGTTGAACTTCTTACCGGTGATGATGAAATCGATCTCGCAAAATTGATTAAGAAAGGCGGATTTGAGGGAGAACTTGCTCTTGAGCGTCTTGTGAAAGCCAATTTGCGTTTTGTGGTGAGTGTTGCAAAGCAATATCAGAATCAGGGCTTGTCACTTGGTGATTTGATCAATGAAGGTAATCTTGGTTTGATCAAGGCAGCAAAACGTTTTGATGAAACACGTGGATTCAAGTTCATTTCTTATGCTGTATGGTGGATCAGACAGTCCATTCTTCAAGCTTTGGCTGAGCAGTCTCGTATCGTGCGTCTTCCCCTGAACCGCGTTGGTGCTTTGAATAAAATCGGTAAGAAATTCAGTGAACTCGAGCAGGCATATGAGCGTGAGCCAACTGCCGCAGAGCTTGCGGAGCAATTGGACATGAGCGTTGCTGAAATTGCCGAGACGATTAAAATATCCGGAAGGCATCTTTCTGTTGATGCACCATTTGTGCAGGGTGAGGACAATCGCTTGCTGGATATTCTCCCAAATGATTTGCAACCGCCTCCGGATTCTGAATTGATGCGTGAATCCTTACGCGTGGAAGTTCAACAAGTTCTGACCACATTATCACAAAGAGAGGCGGAAGTGATCAAGTTGTATTTCGGTTTGGATGGCGTTTGTTTGACGCTTGAAGAAATTGGAGAGAAATTCAATCTTACACGGGAGCGTGTTCGCCAGATAAAAGAGAAAGCAATACGAAGATTGAGGCATGCTTCTCGATCAAAAGCATTACGATCCTATTTAGGATAAATAGAAAGCCCGATTATTCATCTGGCTTTTCTTTTACATATCAATAATTCAGTCGTGGGACTTTCTGCTAAAACAGAAATGCACAGGAGTTCAGGCAGATATAATATCGCAGCATATATCATGCCCACGATTTCGCTTTTTCTTACCGGATACATCAGCAAGTTCCAGAGTTTCCCCGGCCAAGATGATGCGGTGTCCACAGGATATCCCATCAGATAAAACATCGGAAGTCTTTCGATTACATCAAATCCCACTATATCCAAAGCTTCATATACATCATGCATTGATCTATGCACGATATGCCTTTCTCTCTTCGTACTGGATTGCGGCAAATTATCTGAATATAATAATATGCCATCGTCCTTCATGATTCTTCCCAATTGATTCAAAGCCATGGTATAACGAGTATCATCCGTGATGTGAAATAAGACATCGAACACAGAAATGATGTCCTGCGATGCATCGCCGATCACGCTCATGGAATCATGATCCGAGAGATCACAATGATACATCATTATCGAGGGGAATCTACTTGCGCAAAACTCCACTGAAGCTTCCGTGAAATCAAGTCCGGACAAAGCATGCGGAGATTGTTTCAACCATAGATTCAGATAAAATCCGGTGCCGCTTCCACAATCAAGAATAGTTTTTTGGTCAATGTCTTGAATATACCTTTCGCAAACCGTTCTAAAGACATGTCTGCGAATTGCATATAGCGCTCGATTGAATGCCTTGCCATATGCAAGATGGCCAACTCTGTGTAAACCAATGTCTTTGGATAATCTATCCTGCCAATAGTGAGAGGGATTAAAATCAGCCATATGAAGTAGAAAAGAAAAAGGTCAAGGAAATTTCCCTTGACCTTTAAAAAACAATCGCATGCGATCAGCCTAAGGCTGCTTTGCGAATTTTTGAATGTTTTGCACCATAGGAAAAATACAATACAAAACCGATTGCCATCCAAATGATGAGTCTGAGCCATGTATCAAGTGGCAATGAATACATCATGTAAAAACATGTGCCGATTCCAAGCATTGGGACAAGTGGAACAAGCGGAGTCTTGAATACACGTGGCACATCGGGATGTGTTCTTCGCATGATGATAATTCCGAATGAAACCAGGATGAATGCAAAGAGCGTACCGATGCTCGTCATTTCTCCCACAACCGTAACGGGGACAAATGCCGCAAAGAGCGATACAAAACCCATGAAGAATAAATTCGATTTATATGGAGTATGAAACTTCGGATGCACAACAGCGAACATGCCGGGCAATAATCCATCTTTGCTCATTGAGAAAAAGACGCGTGATTGACCAAGCAACATTACCAAGATCACAGATGAATATCCTGCCAAAATCGCAACGATGATTGCAGTTTGCAGCCATGTATATGGAGTTTTCATGATTGCCAAAGCAACCGGCGCGGCTTCGCCTGCGAAGTTTTTATAATTCTCGAGTCCTGTCAGGACATGTGCAAAAAGCACATATAGGACCGTACATACCGCAAGTGAACCCAAAATTCCAATCGGCATGTCTTTTTGAGGATTCTTTGCTTCTTGTGCTGCCGTAGAAACAGCATCAAAACCAATGAATGCAAAGAACACTACTGCTGCACCGGTCACGATTCCCGTCCAACCAAAATGCTGATAGACTCCCGTATTTTCGATGAAATACGGTGTATGATTTGCAGGATTGATATATGCCCAGCCCAAACCAATGAAAATAAGTACGACGGTTACTTTCAGAAAGACCACTATTGCATTTGTTTGGGCTGATTCTTCGGTTCCACGAATAAGCAATAGTGACATCATCACCGTGATGAAAACGGCGGGTAAATTAATGATGCCCGACACAAAACTTCCATCCGGCAGTGCATAGGGTGGATCCCAAGGCGACATCAATAATTGATGCGGAAGTCCAACTTCAAATATGCCCAATAATTTTACGAGATATCGAGACCAACTTATGGCAACTGTTGCAGCACCAACGGCATATTCCAAGACTAAATCCCAACCAATAGTCCAAGCAAGCAATTCTCCCATGGTTGCATAGGAATATGTATATGCAGATCCTGCTATGGGAATCATCGATGCAAATTCAGCATAGCACAATCCGGCAAAAGCACAGCCAACGGCCGCAACAATGAAGGAAATCGTAACCGCTGGACCGGCATTGTTTGCCGCGGCAATACCCGTTAATGAAAAGAGACCGGCACCAATGATTGCACCGATTCCCAAAAGAACCAAATTCATCGGTCCAAGCGTACGTTTGAGTGTATGGCTTTCACCCACGCCATCCGCCTCTTGTTGCAATTGCGAGAGCGGTTTGGTCAAAAACAGAGGATTGGAAGAGGCCATAATGAGTCCAGTAATATGAAACATCGCCACATCGCATGCATTTGCAATATGACCACTGCAAAAATAGGCACTGCAATGCTCTCAGCAATCGAGTAGATCATACTTTTTTTGAATCTTCGCCATCTTTTCCACATCTGTTTTTATACTTGTAATTACGCCTTCACAAAGGTATTTTTGTAATTCCTGTTTGTTCTTGAATATTCAGGAATCCGGTCTCGTCGCCTAGTGGCTGGGCAGGGCTCTGCAAAAGCCCCTACAGCGGTTCGAATCCGCTCGAGACCTCACTGATTCAGGGCGTTATTCCCTACTCTTCTTTACATTTTGGATGGTGTATGGCAACCACAGCCGATCTTCGCGTTGGTGCTTTTTTGAAATACAATGGCGAATTATGCCAAGTATTGGAAAGTGAACATCGCACCCCCGGAAATCTTCGTGCTTTTTATCAAGTTAAGTTACGTGTGCTTCGCACCGGCAAATTGCTCGAGAATAGATATCGTTCCGGTGAAACCATTGAATTCGTGAGAGTTGAGCGCAATGACTATCAATATTTGTATCGAGATGGAGAATCATATGTCTTCATGGATGTGAATACATATGATCAAATTCCCGTTGATGCGAATATTGTTGGCAATGCCGCTAAATTCATGAAAGAGAATCAGGCAGTTCAATTGACTTCTGATGATACTTCGGTGTTATCCGTTGAATTGCCTCCGCATGTTCATTTGCGCGTCACGCAAACAGAGCCCGGTGTTCGTGGAGACACTGCTACGAATGTGTTGAAACCCGCAACGGTTGAGACAGGTGCCACCATTCAGGTACCAATATTCGTGAATGAGGGTGATATGCTTCGCATTGATACTCGCAATGGCGAATATGTTGAGCGCGTGAAGGAATAACTAAATTAGACACTTCTTGAGAAGCGTGTCTCGTGATATTCTCAGTGACACGCTTTTTCATTCATAATGGAGAATAAATCATGGATTTACAATACCTGAAAGAGCTTTTGGCCATTTTTGATGCAAGTTCTGCAACTGAGCTCATGATTGAAGAAGAAGGTGCTTCGGTTTCAATCTCCAAGCGTGGTCCTGACCAAGTTGTTGCACAGGTTGCACCTGCAGCTCATGCACATATTCCTGCTCACGGCACCAATACCCAGCCTGCACCTGCACATGCCATGCCTGCTGCAGCACCTGTTGCTGATGAAAACACACATACGATTCTTTCCCCAATTGTTGGCACCTTTTATAGCTCACCATCACCTGATGCACCTGCATTTGTACAAGTGGGCACCCGCATAAGTGTCGGACAAACCCTCTGTATCGTTGAAGCAATGAAACTCATGAATGAAATCGAGAGCGATGTCTCCGGAACCATAGTGAGCATTCTTGCAAATAATGCACAAGCGGTTGAATACAATCAACCATTGTTCATCGTCAAGCCGAATTAATCATTCCTTCGTGGAATGTTTTCTATCACGATACATGCTACCTTCATGATAAAAAAAGTCCTCATAGCCAATCGCGGAGAAATTGCATTGCGAGTGATTCGTGCTTGCAGGGAAATGGGAATCAAAACTGTTGCGGTATATTCCATTGCAGACAAGACCTCACTGCATGTGCGCTTTGCTGATGAAGCTGTCTGTATTGGCCCTGCATCTGGACGAGAAAGTTATCTCCACTTCCCTGCCATCATCTCTGCAGCACAAATCACCGGCGCTGATGCGATTCATCCCGGATACGGTTTTCTTGCCGAGAATGATACATTCGCAGAAATTTGTGCTGAAATCGGCATCATATTCATTGGTCCGAGCGCTCATGCCATTAGTAATATGGGCAATAAGTCAGTCGCAAAAGATACGATGAAGGCAGCCGGCGTACCCGTCATTCCCGGCTCTGAAGGCATTGTTGAAACCGTTGAAGAAGGAAAAGCAATTGCCGATGCGATGGGATATCCCGTGATGATCAAGGCATCAGCAGGGGGAGGCGGAAAAGGCATGCGCTTTGTGGCAAGTGCCGATGAATTTGAAAATTTGTTTATAGTTGCTCGTAATGAAGCAGAGTCCGCATTCAATAATCCCGATGTATATATCGAGAAATTCGTTGAAGAACCAAGACATATTGAATTTCAGATTTTTGCCGATAGATTTGGCAATGCAGTGCACTTGAATGAACGCGAATGTTCCATTCAGCGCAGACATCAAAAATTGATCGAAGAAACTCCTTCCCCCATCATGACCGAAGCGCTTCGCAAGGAAATGGGTGATGCAGCCGTAAAAGCTGCATTGGCTGTGAATTATGAAGGTGCGGGAACGATTGAGTTTCTTGTGGACAAGCATAAAAATTTCTTTTTCATGGAAATGAACACGCGTATTCAGGTGGAGCATCCCGTGACGGAAGCATCACTTGGCATTGATCTTGTGAAAGAACAATTGCTTGTTGCATCCGGAGAGAAGTTAAGTCTCACCCAAATGTCTCCAAAGTTTCATTCTATTGAATGTCGCATCAATGCTGAAGATCCATTTCATGATTTCAGACCCTCGCCGGGCGTGCTCAAAACAGTGAATTTCCCGGGTGGACATGGAGTTCGTGTTGATTCACACATGTATCAAGGATATGCGATTCCTCCCTATTATGATTCACTGCTTGCAAAGCTGATTACTTTTGCACCAACGCGTCAAGAGGCAATAGCAAAGATGAAAAGAGCTTTGGAGGAGTTTATTATTGAAGGTGTGCATACAACGATTCCATTTCATCGTGCGATGATGGATAATCCGGATTTCAAAGCGGGAGATTTCGACACGAAATATCTCGACACCAAAGGTTGGCAATAATTTTCAACGTAACATAAAGGATATCATCATGAACATTCCATCAGAACTCAAGTACACAAAAGAGCATGAATGGATTAAAGTTGAAGGTAATATTGGTAGAGTTGGCGTAACAGAACATGCTCAAAGTGAACTTGGCGATGTTGTGTATTTGGATTTCAATGACAATGCAACAGTTGCTGCAGGAGAAACATTTGGTACAATTGAAGCAGTAAAGACTGTTGCCGATTTATATGCGCCGGTCAGTGGTACAATCATCGAATGTAATATTGTATTGAATGATGGTCCAGAGCAAGTGAATCAAGATCCTTATGGCGCAGGCTGGCTCATGAAAATTGAACTTTCCAATCCTGCAGAGCTGGATGGTTTGATGGATGCCGATGCTTATCGCGCGCTTGTTGGAGCCTAATCCATTAACACACGAGTTGATTAACACGCCCATGAATTAATTCATGAGGTAGAAAAAAGAAAGCCGCTACTGAAATCAGTAGCGGCTTTTTTGCTTAATGCGCTTCTTTTACTTCACGCATTTGATTATATAATTCACATATACGTTTTTGGGACGAGATTCTAAACCACCATTGGAATTAATTGTCAATGTATGTTATGATTTCTGAACATCTTTCTAAACGTATTCGCTCAATTGAAGTGGATGAAATATGCTATATGTAGTCAGGATTTTTCTATGGCGTGTGAATACAAGATTTCCCCATTTCTGTTGATATATTCAATGAAGAGATGCGATGATGAAACAGTGATTGCCGCGAAGCCACCATTCGTTTCTGAAAACAAACTATGCTCCCCCCACGAAGTATCCCTACTGCCTCCTCCGGCTCCTGAAATCGCCTGATAGTATTTGTCTTCCGGGTGTTTGATCAATTGCAAATCATGATCATGTCCGGACAAATACATGTCGACATTATAATAATCCAAAATTGGTTTTACTTTGTTGATCATGAAACGCTGATCCCCATATACCCCATAAGAACGAATCATATGATGCCCCACCACGATTTTCCAAAATGCTGTAGATTCCTCCAATGCCTGCTCAAGCCAAACAAGCATATTGAGGTCATTCCCCTCGACAAGCAAATTTGTATCCAACATGAAAAACTCAATGGATGCATCACCTGCTTTGTGTTCAAAATTATAGTAGAAATCAGGGAAATTCCATTGTGGATTCACTTTGGAATATTCTATTTGAGCTGGAGGATTTCCAAGATAATCATGATTACCAAAAATGGCATACCACGGTTTTTGTAAATGCTCACCGATATATACATCTTCAAATTTTGTTTTCCATTGCGGATCATCCACACTATTGACGCCTTTTCCATAGATATTGTCACCCGTGGAAATGATCATGTCAATGGGATTTGTCATTGCATAAGCATTCATGGATGCCGCAACATCCTTCTGCAATGCTGTTCCCGCTCCCCAATCACCCAAAGCCAAAAAACGTAATGGAGTTTCTTCACCATAGGAAGGCATTTTTGTAAGTTGCAGTTTCTCTGCAGGGGCATTCTTCACCTCTGAGGCAATAATGGACGCAATCCATTTGCCAAATGGCAAGATACCAATCAAAGCCGCTATGAATGTTCTTCTTCTCATGAATTCCTTGATTCATCCATCACTGTGGAAGCTATGTGAAAAACTCAATTCGCAAATTACTGCATTCTGAACTCTTAGAAAAGAGAATTTCTCATGACATGGCGTTTTTTTCAAAAAAACACCCTGTATTATTAATTGTTGACAGTATTCGCTCGGTGTATAATATCGGATCCATCTTTAGAAGTGCTGATTCAGCCGGCATTGAAGGAATCATGTTATGTGGATATTCTCCGAAGCCACCTCGTAAGGACATTTCAAAAACTGCCCTTGGGGCAGATGAAACTGTGGCATGGACATATCATAAAGACTGCCGAGAAGCAATCAAAGAATGCAAAAGGAAAGGGTATACGGTGATGGCAGTGGAGTTAACAGATCAAAGCATTGCCTATGATGCATTGAAAGCCGAACATTTCCCATTGGCACTGATTGTGGGAAATGAAGTATCAGGCATTGATGATTCCCTTTTGGCTCTATGTGATGGCGCGATTGAAATTCCGATGTTTGGAGTGAAGCACAGCTTAAATGTTGCCGTGGCTTCAGGTATCATTATGATTGAGGCCGTAAGAGCATTTAGATCATTCACATTCAACGAATGATTGTATCTGCTCTGTCGGGACTCAGTGATACAATACCAACTTTTGCACCGGCAATCTGCTCAATGGCCGAGATATATGTTTTTGCCGCTTCCGGTAGATCATCATAGTTCCTTATGCCTGCAAGAGAGCAATTCCATCCTTCATGAAATTCATAATGGGGCTGAACTTTTGACAAGTCTTTGACATTTGCCGGAAATGATCTGAGCATTTTTCCATCAACTTCATATCCGGTACAGATTCCTATGGACTGCACATTATCCAAAACATCGAGTTTTGTGAGTGCTATGGTATCTATGCCATTGATCATGACCGAATAACGAAGGGCAACGCCATCAAGCCAGCCACAGCGACGAGGTCTGCCGGTGGTAGCACCAAACTCCGCTCCGATTCTTCGCAATTCTTCTCCCATGTCATCATGCAATTCCGTTGGAAAAGGACCATTCCCAACACGCGTTGTATACGCCTTCACAACGCCAATCACCGAATCAACAGAAGTAGGTGGAACGCCAAGACCCGTGCATGCTCCACCACTCGTGGGATTTGAACTGGTGACAAACGGATATGTACCATGATCAACATCGAGCAATGCCCCCTGAGCTCCTTCCATCAATACGGATTTACCATCTGCAATTGCTTGATTCAAGAGAAGCGTCGTGTCTTTGATATAGGGATCAATCTTCACATCAAAATCGAGATATTCACCAATGATGGACTCAATATCCAATTCCTCGTGATCATAAATTTTCTTTAGAACCGTATTCTTCTCTTCAATGTTTGCACGCAATTTTTCTTCGAATACAGTTCTATCAAGCAAATCAACGATGCGAATGCCACTGCGTGAGAATTTATCGATATAAGCGGGACCAATTCCTCTGCCTGTTGTACCGATTGCCGCACTCGCCTGCGATTCACGAGCTTTATCAAGCATCTTGTGATAAGGCATGATAAGGTGCGCTTTATGACTGATGAATAATCGATCCATCATTGAAATCCCAAAACTTTCAAGCATCGCAATTTCTTCCATCAATGCCACGGGATCAATCACCACACCATTGCCAATAACGCATTGCACATCATCTTGCAGAATACCACTCGGAATAAGGTGTAGAACAAACTTTTTTCCTTCGATCACGATGGTATGACCCGCATTTGCTCCGCCTTGATAACGGGCAACGATGTCAACCGAATCGCTCAAAAGATCAACGATTTTTCCTTTTCCTTCATCGCCCCATTGGGCACCGACTACGATTTTCACACTCATGATTGTGCTTGCATTAGAATTGACAAAAGAAAGCCCCCATCAGCAATGCCGTGGGGACTTGGGTGATATGTTGTAGAGTCTTATCAGACTCATGACACATTGAACAATATATTCAAACGTGTCAAATTCAGTAATCGTTGTACATGTTCCGGAACATTGCTAAGCGAACATTCTCCACCATGTTGTTTCATCGTGGCATGAGCACTAATCAAGGTTCCTAATCCGGAACTATTCATGATTGCAATATTCGCGCAATCTATGATGAGATGCTTACATGTTTGAGATATCTCACGAACTTCATCATTGAATGCCAAAGCATCGGGTCCGCCAAGCATGGATTCAGGAGCTATAATGATATGTTCTTTCAAGTTCTTCTCCAGCATCATGCAAAATAATAAACCTTATGCTTTCGCAGGTGCCTTTTGCTTATCATATTCAGCTTGAATTCCTTTGTGCTGAATTTTTTCCATGAACCATACCACAAATGAGCTTGCGATATAGATTGATGAATATGCACCTGTCACGATACCAACAAGCATGGTGAAAGCAAAGCCTTGAAGCACTTCGCCACCAAGAAGAACCAATGTGAAGAGCACCAGAACAACTGTCATGACGGTATTCACGGTTCTTGACAATGTTTCATTGATACTGAGATTCATGAGTTTGATGAGATTCATGCCTTTATGCAATTCACGATTCTCTCTGATCCGGTCGAAAATGATCACGGTATCATTAACCGAGAAACCAACAACCGTCAGAAATGCCGCAATCATTGCTTGATTGATTTCAAGATTTATGATGCCAAGCGAACTAAAAACCGTCACCATGGCAAGCGTGACCAATACATCATGCAAGAGCGCGATTGCAGCCCCCACACCGTATAAAAATTCAAATCGAAATGCTATGTAAATACCGATGGCAATAACGGCGAGTATCACTGCAAGCAAAGCTTTGCTTCGCAATTCCTCGCCCACTTTCGGTCCGATTGAATCCTTCTTCAACAAATTCACGGTCTCACCCGGAAACGCTTCTTTGATGGCAGACACAACTGCACTGGTTGGATCTTGTGAATATGATGTGGCAGGAATGCGAATGAGATATTGATTGGCAGCTCCATAAGATTTTATTTCTGCTCCAATCAATTTTGCTTCATCGACTGCAGCACGAATCTCAGCGACTTTATTCTCAGCATTCAACTGCACCGCGATTTCCGTTCCACCGGCAAAGTCAATCCCAAAACGCAATCCAAGCGCAAAAGGAGCAACAATACCTATCACATTCAATACGAGCGAAACCCACACCAAAGTGCCACGCTTGCTCAAAAAGTCAATAGTTGTTTTTGAAAATAATTGCATCGTTTTCTCCGATTCCTTAAGCCATGGTTGTTGGTTGACCGAAATTTATTTCCTTGCCATTTGACATCATCAATTCTATCATGGCGCGTGATACCACTATCGCCGTGAAGAATGTGGTGACGATACCAATCATGAGTGTCAAAGCAAAACCTTGAACAGGACCGGTTCCAAGAAGGAACAAAATAAGGCCTGTCAAGAATGTTGTAACATTGGAGTCCACAATAGCAGACAATGCTTTGCTAAATCCTTCATCAACGGCATTTCTAAAGCCACGGCCTCTCAACATTTCTTCTCGAATACGCTCAAAAACAAGAATATTCGCATCTACTGCCATACCGATTGTCAGGATGATACCTGCAATGCCGGGCAATGTCAATGTTCCACCACCTGAAATAACAAGCGGTGTCAGAATTGCCAAAATGAGCAATACATTGAGGATAACTGCAAGATTTGCAACCATGCCGGCTGTGGAATAGTATAGACCCATGAACAACACAACAAGCAAGAATGCAATGCCCATGCCCATGAGACCACGACGAATGGAATCTTCACCAAGCGAAGGACCTACAACGCGTTCTTCAACAATCTTCACCGGAGCTTTCAATGCTCCTGCCTTGAGAACGATCTCGAGAAGTCTTGCTTCTTCAGGACTATCCATGCCTGTGATTTGTGAGCTTCCACCGGCAATCTTGTTTTGAACGACGGGTGCTGAATAGACTTGATCATCCAAAACAATCGCCACTTTCTTTTTGATGTTCTTGCCTGTAACATCGGCCCACTTTTCTGCTCCTTCCTGATCCATTTCCATCATCACGACAGGAAGATTGGTCATTGGATCTGATGATGCACGTGCATCAGTCACATATTCACCTGTCAATTCGGCATTGCGCAATACGCACCACATTGCGAAGGTTGTGTCTTTCAAGTCTTTTGAAACAAATTCAGGCTTGGCCGAACGCAAGAGTTGCAAATCAGAAGGGATGAGTTTCTTGATATCCGCTCTGTCGAGAATCGACATGAATTTCGCATATAATTTCGAAGGAATATACATTACATATTCCAGCTCAGGAACTTGACTTTCATTAAAGAAATATGATGGATTTCCATCTTTGCTAATGAAACGTCCTTCTTGATCCAGTGGAAATACCTGAATAAGGGATGTAAGCTCATGATCTTTTTGATAACGCTTTGCTTTCTCTTCATCCTTCAATCCTTTATATGGATCAGCTGAATCCGCGGATGCTGTTTTCGACGTGTCTTTTTTGGAAGTATCAGCTGCAACTGCAGATGTGTCTTTCTTCTTTTTGTCAGACTTAGCAGCTACCGCCGTTGTGTCTTTCTTCACAGAATCTTTTGCGGTGCTGTCCACTGCGGCAATAGCGGTATCTGTTTTACTTCCTCCATTACTCTTCGCCAAGTATGCATCGATGCGATACAATGCTTTTACAATGTCTGCATTATTGCGAACAAGTTTGAATTCCAATCGAGCCGTGGTTGAGAGCAATTGGCGCATTTCTTTTTCATTGTTAACACCGGGAAGCTCAAGAACGATTCTTCTTGATCCCTGCTTTGTGATATTTGGTTCGCTGACACCGAATTTGTCGATACGCTGTCGAATGACTTCCAATGCTTGATCAATAGCTCCATCAACATCTTCACGCAAACGCTCTTTCACTTTTTCATCTGTGACATCCTGAACGCCGGGAACATCAAAATAGGAAATGAGTGATTTGCCTTTCGGGCGTGCAATGCGATCAAAATTTGCATGAAACACATCCAAGTAATCATCACCTGATGACTCTGCTTGTGCATGCGTTGCTTTCATAACGGCTTCAAATGTTTCATCGATTGTTTCACGCGCCGCTGTTTCACGAAGCAATGTGTCAACTGCAACTTCCATCATGACATACATCCCGCCGCGAAGGTCAAGTCCCAATTTCACACGATTCATTTTTGCAGTGCGATATCGTTCACCTTTTGCATTTTCAAATGCTTTAAACGCAGTGCTGTCCTTGCCATGCAAAACTTGATGCAGGGCTTGTGATTCTTCTTGCTCCAATAAATACGCATCAACTGTTGGCCATAAAATGACTGCGGCCGCAACAAGCGGACCCAAAATCAATAACCAACGTCTCAATTGTTTATTCTTCAACGCTTTTCCTCCGACATTTCGGTATGGTATTATTCGGCATAAGCCGGGGATTCAAAGAAGTGCGAAAATACAGTTTCGAGGGCAATTAAACCAATGAATTTAGCGAGGGTCTGTCTTCTCAATGATGATTGCAAGGCCTTGTCCGACACCTATGCACAAAGAAGCTACGCCAAATCGAATATCTTGCTTCTCCATGGTTCTAGCCAAATGCCCCGCTATGCGGCCTCCGCTCATGCCCAAAGGATGTCCAATGGCAATGGCTCCGCCATGTATATTCACTTTATCGGTGGATATTCCCAATTCTCGAATGCAAGTCAATGCCTGAGAAGCAAATGCTTCATTCAATTCAAATAGTCCTATATCATCAATATTTATTTTGGCTTTCTCAAGGGCCTTTCTGATAGCATGGACGGGTCCGATGCCCATAACTCGAGGGTCCACACCTGCAGTACCTGATCCCACATATCTTGCTATCGGCTTCAATCCATATTTCTTGACGGCTTCCCCACTCGCAAGCATCATGGCCACCGCCCCATCATTGAGTGATGAAGAATTTCCGGCCGTAACCGATCCGCCTTTTCTAAATGCAGGAGTCAATTTGCCAAGCGCCTCGAGTGAGGCATCACTTCGTGGTTGCTCATCAGCATCTATGATGAGTGGATTGCCTTTTTTCTTGGGTATGGATATGGGGATGATTTCATCAGCGAAATGTCCGGCCTGCTGAGCCATAACCGCTCTTTGATGCGAAGCTAATGCGAATGCATCTTGATCTTCTCTGGAAATGCCAAACTTCTCAACAAGATTTTCCGCGGTCTCACCCATGGACTCAAGCGGAAACATGGATGCCATTGCGGGATTGGGATAACGCCATCCGAGTGCGGTGTCAAAGGCAGTAAGATTCCCGAATATAGCGGCTCCTGAGGCATTTTTTGGCAAGGAATATGGCGCGCGAGACATTGATTCCACGCCACCAACAATCAAAATATCCGCTTCGCCTGATTTGATCGCCCTCGCACCTTGTATGATGGCTTCGAGAGAAGATGCGCAAAGGCGATTTACTGTTACACCGGGAACGGAATATGGTAGCCCCGCAAGCAAGGAAGACATTCTCGCGATATTGCGATTGTCTTCGCCGGCTTGATTCGCACAACCGAATATCACATCATCGATTGCTTCCGGATTGATGCCTGTGGATTGCACAACTGCTTTGATCACATGCGCGCCCAAATCATCGGGTCTGATGGAAGACAATGCTCCACCGTATCTCCCGACCGGCGTTCTCAGTGGTTCAATGATATAGACTTCTTGCATAATATATGCTCCGATTAGGGTATTTCATCTATTCCGCCGGGATGTCCCGGATGACATTTCGCTATGCGTTTGATGGCAAGCCACGAACCTTTCAATGCCCCATATTTTTCTAAGGCCTGCATGGCATAGACGGAACATGTTGGGTGGAATCTGCAATTATTGCCAAGATATGGGGAAATTGCAAGACGATAGAAACGTAAGATAAGAATGAGTACAGTCTTCACTGATTCTATCCTTTGCCATTAATGCTTGCTAAAATACTGCATTGCCTGATGCAAAGCATCGTGAACTTGGGGCTTGATATCCACAGTTGTGGCTTCTTTGGGTGATTGCATTGGGCTTTGCCACACAAATGCGATGGTCATGAATGGGATTTGTGGATGAAGAGCGCAAAAGGAACGCACACTTTCGCGGATGATGCGTTTGATGCGATTACGGCTTATGGCCAAAGGGACTTGTTTTTTTCTGACCGCACAAATCACAAAAAGATCGATTTGCCCCCCCTGTGGCGCATCATGTTCCCCTGCATGCGAGCGATCACGAACATGCATGATGAGAGATTGGGATGCAAAGCGCTTGCCCCGACGAAATGCCGCGGTTATCTGCTTGCGTCCTTTGAGTGCTCTGATGTTCATAGGTAAAAAAAAGAGGGCCTAAAAGGCCCTCAGAACAAAGTCTATTTCAGGAATATCAACCTGAAACGGTCAAACGATGGCGACCTTTCGCTCTTCTTCTAGAAAGAACCTTACGGCCATTCTTGGATTTCATGCGAGCACGGAAACCATGTACATTTTTGCGCTTACGTTTACTTGGTTGATACGTTCTTTTCATTTCTGTGAGTCACTAAGTTACTGGTTCAAAGAATTACAAAAATACAACCTAAGTCCTGACTGGGCAAATATAATTTAATTGTCTTTAACGATCATTATGAGTACAAACAAGTTTGAATATTCCTTGAGAATCTAACCCTAAGTCGGCAAATAGCTCTTCTTGAGTTCCATGATCCACGAATTCATCAGCAATTCCCAAAGGTGTAAGATAGCCTGTATATTTGATATGAATGGCAAATTCCGCAACTGCACTGCCAAAACCACCTTGAATTTGACCATCTTCAACTGTGAATACATGATCATGATCTGCAAAGATGGATTTAAGAAGCTCTTCGTCCAATGGCTTGACAAAACGCGTATTCACTACGGTGACATTCACCCCTTGTGCTTCCAATAATTCAGCAGCTTTCATACATTCATTCACCATCTTTCCGATTCCCAAAAGTGCAATGGATTCACCCTTCTTCAGAATTTCTCCTTTACCAAGTGGAATGCTTTGTGGCGCGCGAAGTTCCACGCCAAGACCATTTCCTCTGGGATAACGTATCGCTGAAGGACCTTCGGTATAGTCATACACTGCAGAATGCAGCATGTCTCGTAATTCTTGTTCATCCTTCGGTGCCATGACAATCATCCCTTGGATAAGGCGCAAATATCCAAGATCAAGCACTCCATGATGAGTTGGGCCATCGGCTCCCACAAGACCGGATCTGTCAAGTGCAAAAACCACATGCAAATGCTGCAATGCACAATCATGAACAATATTGTCGAATGCTCTTTGAAGGAATGAAGAATAGATTGCACACACGGGTACTATTCCCTCACATGCAAGACCGGCTGCAAATGTGACTGCATGGCTTTCAGCAATTCCAACATCAATCACTTGCTCAGGAAATGACTTTGCAAGTATGTCCAAACCGGTGCCATCAGGCATTGCCGCGGTGATTCCAACTATGCGTTTGTCTTTTGCACATAATTCAGTCATGGCTTCACCAAACACTTTCTGATATGTTGGAGGAGTGGGCTTGAGTGGGGCCGGAGAAGGGAATGATTTCCCCGTTATCTTGTCCACCTTGCCGATTGCATGAAGGAATTGTTTGTCTTGCTCTGCGGGTGCATATCCCTTCCCCTTTTGAGTGATGACATGCAAGAGGGTCGGACCTTTGGCATCTTTCAAATTTCCAAGCATGGTTACGAGATTGTTGACATTATGTCCATTGATCGGCCCAAAATAATTGAAGCCCAATGCCTCAAACAACATTCCGGGTGTAAGTAATGCTTTTAAACCATTGTCAACCTGATGCGCCACTTTTCGAATGCGATCTCCGACAGTGTCTATTTTACCTGCAATGTCCCAAATATGGGAGCGCAATTTGGTACCTGTTGGAGAAGAAAATATCTGAGAAAAATAATTGCTAAGTGCCCACACATTTGGCGCGATGGACATATTGTTATCATTGAGAATAACCAGAATGTCTCTATTCTGCACACCGCAATTATTCATTGCTTCATACACCATGCCGCCTGTCATGGCTCCATCTCCAATGACGGCAACCACTCGATAATCATCACCGGTAAGATCACGTGCAGTGGCCAAACCTAAAGCGGCAGATATGCTGGTGCTGGCATGGCCGGCTCCAAATACATCATATTCACTTTCTTCTCTTTTCAAAAAACCGGAAAGACCGTCCTTTTGTCGGATTGTGTGAAGTTGATCTTTTCTACCGGTAAGAATTTTATGCGGATAACCTTGATGCCCCGTATCGATCACAATTTTGTCATGAGGTGTATTGAACACATAATGAAGCGCAACCGTCAATTCGACAACTCCAAGTCCTGCACCGAAATGTCCACCGACTTTTGTAATGGTGTCCACCATATATTCTCGCACTTCATTACTCACATCACGCAATGCAGACTCCGGCAATGCTCTGAGATCTGAAGGAAGATTGATATTCGATAAATAAGGATATTCGGTAGGAGCTGACATATATGTTCTAAAGGTCCATGAAATTTGAATCTATGCGTTCAGTCAAGTTGTTTTTATGATTGACCGATAACGATTTGGTCATCGGCACGGTTCCATTAATGCAATTTCATACCAAGCCAATCGGCTCTGTCATATACTGGAGTTTCTTTTTGCAGAGCAAAGAGCACATCATCGACATATGCAATCGAACGGGCTCCAATTAGCACGGATGAAACTCCTTCGATGGATCGCACGGCATTGAATGCGGCTTGCGACAATTGCATATCCGTAAAACCACCGGGGAATGCTTTTTCTATGACCGAACGAATATATCCCACTCTTTGGAAATCTGCATTTGATATGGTGGCATAGTAATTTGTGATCAAATTCACCACCTTACCTGTCAGACCGGCCACTTGCAATACCCACTCCTGAGCTTTGATACTTGCTACTTGATTGATTCCGGTCAGGGCTATTGCCATCTTTCCGAGCATGGCATCTCGTTCTTTGTTCCACTGTTCAAGTGTTGAAAATTTATACCAATTCACCTGCAGAGCATTGACTGATGTGATATGTGAAATTAGAAGATTCTTCACTTCCTCATCTTGCAATCCCAAAGCTTCAATATTCATGGTGAATGAATGTGTTGCATGTGCAATGCGTTCAACTTCTTGTTGTATCAATGCAAGATCTGGTAATTGCACTGTTGCATGATCGGACAAACGAATCAATTGTCCATTACGAATGCCATTGAGAGGTCTATTGACAAGCGTGACCAAAGAATGCTTATGTGCAAATTCTATGAGCGTCAATGATTCATCTTCTTGATTCAATTCCGTAGCTGCCTCCGGTTCAATCAAATTGAATGGAAATTGAATGATCCGGAAATGATGATCCTTTGATAGTTCTTTAGCGATTGCCAAGCATTGATCTGCTGAACAAAACTCAGGATGATCAGTCGCAAAGGGAAATGAATTTGAAGATATGCCATAATACCGAATCAGTCCTTGAGAAACCATATCCTCCATGCATTCAAATGCCATGCGAATTCTATTATAGAATTCATTGCGTTTTTCTTCAAGAGACAATTTCTTTGAAAGCGAGGGATCTTTGAAGAAATATTCGGGATTATGTAGCAATAAAGCATCTGCATAGGGTGTTGACATTCTTCTCAAACTTTCACTCAACTGCGTCTTCAATACTTCAGGATGGATGCAATGCCAAATATCTTCGCCGATTTTCACGATGTCAGAATACGGATTCCCTGCTTCTTCTCTTTTTTTTGCCTCTTCAAGCAATGGACCTTGCAGATAACCGATTTTTGTAATGATGACAAGATCGGAACGTTGCACATCTTGTTCCAATGCCTTCATTGCTTCGCCTATGAGCGATTCACTTGCTCCGAATGAATAATTGGTGGATGTGTCTATGAGATTAATGCCACTTGCGATTGCTTTCATCAAAGCCAAGGCATGCCCATCATTACCGAGCGCAATACGATATGTACCAAAACCTGCCTTTGAAACTGTTTGACCACTCGGCCACACTTCATAAGGAAGTTCAGGAAATTCGGATGCATACTCTTTCGTGGTGTCTGTCATGGAGATGATTGCGTGAGATAACAATGAACACTTTGTGTATTGTCAAAGTCTATATTGAATGAGCACAGCAGTCATAATTCCACCAATCATTGATTCCACTGATTCCGTGATGGAAGATGGCGTGAATAATTCACCGCGTTCATTGTCTCTTCCAAGAAGATTGAACACTGTATAGCCTGCGGAAATATTCACCGACCAACGATCTTCCACAATGCCTTCAATGCCAATTCTCAATCCTGTGCCAAGTCTGGTTGCTGAAGATTTTCCAAAATATCTGGTTGTATCGGGGAAGTCTGGTTTTTCATAATTAAGATTCACTTCCAATTCAGTCGGCGCCATCATTGATAGCCGTAGATCAATACCTGCATACGCTTTTGCATTGGCAAGCGGCAATTCTGCAAATGCATATTCAAAACCTGTGAACAATGTTGGAATATGTATGGTATGGCTAGCTTGTATGGTATAAAATTTATCGGGCAATCGTTGCACGCCGTTCATGATATAATAATCCAAACCGAATGGGATGCGATAGGTGTTTTTTTTATCGATTCCCAATGTTCCTTTCAATGAAAATCCTGATTGCCAATTCGGGAAACCGCCACCAATAGCTCCCTCACTTTCTTTTGGAAAGATTTTCTGATTCGCCGGGTTGGCACCATTCAATAGGAATGTTGTGATACCGAAACCCACTGAGGTAGTGCCATCAAACAAATCATCCGCTTGGCTTGGAAGGAATGCCATACAGGCAATGATGAAAGAAAGAAAACATTTCATGCAGTAAATCCTTAGAATGGTCAATCGAGCGTTTCTCGAATGCCATACGTTGTAGTTTCAAGGGAATTTTTTACCACGAGTTCACCGATGAGCCCCATAGAAATGAGCTGAACGCCGACAATGATCATCGCGATGCCAAATAGTGCCAGTGGCCTCTGACTAAGAAATGTCAAACCCATTGCCCATTCAAACGTGAGGTAAATATTCACCGCCAAACCGATAAGCACCATGATAGATCCAACGGTACCAAACAAATGCAATGGTCTTTTCACATAACGAGTAGTGAACATCACCGTGAGCAAATCCAAAAATCCTTTGAAAAATCTGCTGAATCCAAACTTGGAATAACCATACTTTCTTGGATGATGCAATACGGGAATCTCTGTTACTCTGAATCCTTCCCAATGGGCAAGCGCCGGTAAATAGCGATGCATTTCACCATAGACTTGCAATGTTTTCACAACTTCTTTTCGATATGCCTTCAATCCGCAATTGAAATCATGAAGTTTGATTCCACTCATGCGAGAAGTGACGAAATTGAAAAAACGTGATGGAATTGTTTTATGCCAAGGGTCATGTCTTTTCTTCTTCCAACCGGATACCAAATCATATCCCTGTTCCAGAATTTCAAGCATGCCGGGCAACTCTTTGGGGTCATCCTGCAAGTCGGCATCCATAGTGAAGACAAATCGACCTTTAGCTGCCGCAAAACCAACTGCCAAAGCAGCAGACTTTCCACAATTTCTTCTGAATCGAATTGCTTTATAGCGTTGATTTGATTCGTGAATATCACGAATAACCGAGAATGAAGAATCAGTCGAACCATCATCAATGAAAATCACCTCATATTGCCCACCACTCATGCCGGGAAGCACCTCTTCCAAAGCATGATATAGAGGACGCAGTGATTCATCCTCATTGAGAAGTGGAATCACGATGCTCATGAATGGCTTTGAACCATGTTGTTTTCTTTGCGGATGTATATGCTTCTCCGCATATGAACTCGGTTTTTCTATGGAATCAATCTCACGCTCTATCTTGTCAAGAGCAGGAGAAGAATGCCGTTCATGTCTTGTATCGGGTTTATTCCGATGTCTATTTCTTCGACGATGATGTTGATGTTCCACGGAAGATCATTGCGAGTGGACAAAATCATAGAATGAATTGAGGGCGGAAATGCAATACCTGCCAATCAATACGCCATAAATTACCTTTTCTATGGCTGAGAATCAACAAGAAACACCAATCAATTGAAGGCATTTCATAAACTATTGATGAGTTTAGAGAAATGCTCATCTGTCAGTTCATAACTTGAACTGCAATATTGACAAACAAGCTCTCTTTGCCCCTCAGCCTGCATGGACAAAAGCTCTTCTTTGCCCAAAGTGAGCAATTTGCTCATGAACCGTTCCAAAGAACAGCGGCAAAAGAAGTCCACAGGAGTATTATTAACCACTTCAATGGGGAAAGGCATTGCCTGACGGAGTATTTCTTCGGGTGAATAGCCGCTATCGAGCAATTCTTCTATAGGAGGCATTTCTTCGAGTGATCTTTGTACTTCAACTATGGCCGAAAGCTCGGCTCCGGGCATGGCCTGCACGATTATTCCACCTGAATGTACAATTTCGCTATGATCATTGATTGTAACGCCTAAATTGACTGCAGTTATAATCTGTTCGGATTGCTCGAAATAATATGATAAGTCGGATGCAATGTCTCCACGTACCAATTCAACAATGCCCGTAACGGGTTCTTGTTTTTCATAGAGTATCTTCGAAACCTTTAAGAAACCGGTGCTCAGGGCATCGGAAAGTGATGCGGGCATTGATTGCGATTCATCGATGACCACAAATCCTCTGACTTCTCCAACCTGCATGGCTTCCGCAAAAATGAGCTTGACTCTACCGGTGCCCTCGGCTTGGACGATTACTCTCTCCTCACCCTTCAGAAATGAAGAAAGCAAGATTGATGATGTAAGTGTCTTTCCAAGTAAATATGAAAGCAATGGATCAAGATCATGTTTGATTCGTGCCTGTTCTGTGGTTTCTGTGGTTTTTGCAACTGCAATGCGAAACATCCCATTGCCGGACATGGCACGGACGACGCGATCTCTGTGTTGATATATTTTTTTTTTGTCATTCATGATGAATTTCTATACGAATACAATGTAATTGGCATAATTCCTGCAATGATTTCGATACAATGAAACGCTCTCTTTCCATATTGTTCATGCTTAGCCTGATGATATGCTTTGCCTCTGGATGTCAATCATTGCATGTGGCATCATCGGGCAAAAAGCAATCGGTTCCAAATTATGTGATTCCTGATTATCTGGAGCCGATGCGTAAAACAGTGTTGCAAGAGGCATTGCGGTATATCGGGACTCCATATTGCTATGGTGGCAAAACGCCATTCTGCACGGATTGTTCCGGTTTTGTGATGCAGGCATATCGCTCTGTTGGAATTGCAACACCTCGAACGGCACATGATCAATTTCTGAAATATGCATCCGAGGATGTCATTCCGGAACCGGGTGATTTGATGTTCTTTCGATATGCAGACAAAGGAAATATAGCCCATGTCGGCATCTATGCCGGTGATGATTATATCATTCATGCCTCAGAAAAGAAAGGCGTTGTTCTCACCACTCTCGAATACATGCGCAAACATATAGTTGGTTATGGACGCATGCCCATTCAAGAATTCTCCTCAAAGTAAGCAATCGAACAGAAGCTGACCGCAGATGCTGTATCGGGTTGATCCCACCATTGATATGAAAGCAATTCTGCTTGCTGAACATTGTTCATGCTTTGAAGCAACATGTAATTTGGTGAACAACCGCAAATTCTGGAATGATCCGCTGAATTGGCTATGCGAGCAAAGAATGCCTTTGCATCAATATCACATAATGCCTTCGTCACGGCTTCATCATGAATCGTGACATCAGTCTTCAATGACTGTGCTTGATCTGCATCACCGAATTTTCTGCCTATATGAGATAAATCACCACTAGATACAAACAATACTCGCTTATTGATTGTTGCGCAGTATTCTTTTATGATGCGAATGATTTCATCGATGCCATCATCATTCGGATGCTCTGCAAAAGAAAATCTATCTTGCATGCCATTGACCAATATTGGCAATAAAGAAAATGATGATGATCCATAAGCATATTGCAAAAGCAATAGAACGAGTTCAATGGAATGATCATATCTGTGTTGTGAGTCATCTTTGGTAAGTGGCAATGCCGCTTGATCAAAAACATGTTTGACAAATGCTTTGTCGGTATTGGTGATTCCAAGTGGCGTGACAAAATCTTTTTCGGTGAAGATAAAGCGTCCTTCCCCACCATAATGAGATGTTGCGAACAGCACTACCAGTTCAGGTGCCTCACTTGCTTCCAAAGCTCTCAGTACTGATGCATATACTTGCTTGCCTTCGGCCATTTCAACATGCGGTATAATGATTCCGGATAATTGAGATGCAGTTCTGACAGGCATGGATTCTTTGTATTCATTAAGCAATGAGATAATTGCATCGGTTTGTTCGGGATATACTGTTCCCAAACAAAATGGATCCCGGGTGGTCGATTCTCTAAATGCTTGATCAATGACTGATTTTGTGTCGTGAAACACTTCGTCAAACAAAAAACATCGATCACTCATTTGTGATATAACATCAAGAATGGCCTCAGCATCAACCTGCCCTTCATAAGCAATGTCGGCAATCTCCTCGCAAGTGACGCTCTCATCTTTTTGCAGGCAATCGAGTAATTTAATTGCATGCAAAGCTAGAATCATGGGAGCACGAGAATAACGCAATGGATCATACATCAGAATATATTCATCTTCTCCATGAACATGTTTCATGAGTCCAATGTCTGATCTGATCTTGGGTAATGCTGAATAAATGGTATACTTCATGAAATCCCCTCTCACGAAAATTGTGTCAAATGCTTTTTATAGTGCTTTGCTTCTTCAAGCCATTGATCCTTTTTTTGAAGCAATAAATTCTTCGCCTCTTCATGGTCATTCGGAATAATGCCTTCCAATATCGCCTCCTCGATCATATGCTTGATATAACCGATTGCAGGCGATGGTTGCAATGCGCATAATTCCATGATCTCCTCTCCTCTGACCGGCGATTGAAATGCTCGTAAGTGATCCCTCTCACGAACATCAAGAATTTTTTGATATACTTTCTCGTAATTTCTTAAGTAGCGTTCTGCTTTTTTTGAATTCTTTGTTGTGATGTCTGCTTTGCATAAAAGAAACAAATCATCCAAAGTATCTCCGGCATGAACGGCAAGGCGTCTGATGGCGGAGTCCGTGACGCCATCATCAACGAGCACCATTGGTCTTTGATGCAATCTGACAAGTGTTTCAACATAATTAATATGCTCAAGCGGTAATTTCATGCGTCTGAATATGCCGGATTGCCATCGGGCACCCAATTCTTCATGACCATGAAATGACCAACCAATCCCCTCGATGAAACGCTTTGTTTTTGGTTTTGCGATATCATGCATCAATGTTGCAAAACGCAGCCATACATTGTCAGACATTTCACAGAGATTGTCAAGAACTTGCAATGTATGGAGAAAGACATCTTTATGTGCATAACCATGATCGCCGACTTGTATCAATTCAATGCCTGACAAGGAATCCAATTCTGGAAAAACATATCTCAATAATCCGGTTTCATGAAGAATGTTGAGACCGATGCTTGGCTTTTTTGTCTTCAACAAATTGATGAATTCATCGCTGATTCTTTCTTGAGAAATGATCGAAATGCGATCAGCCATCGTTTTCATTGCATTGATCGCTTCAGGGTCTACTTCGCATTCAAGTTTTGAAGCGAATCGAGCGGCACGCATCATGCGTAATGGATCATCACTGAAAGTGATAACCGGATCGAGAGGCGTTCTCAATAATTTTTTTTCCAGATCGGATTGGCCATCATGCAGATCTATGATCGATCCGAATGAATCAGCTTGCAATGATAGGGCAAGGCAATTCACCGTGAAATCTCTTCTATTGATGTCATCTTCAAAAGTACCTTCCGTCACAATGGGCTTGCGAGACTGTTCTTTATATTCTTCTTTTCTTGTCCCAACGAATTCCAAGAGATATTCACCCACGGGCACCAATGCCGTTCTGAATCGCTCATAGATAACGGCTTTTGAATGTTTGGATTCAGCCACAAGATGTGCGAATGCAATTGCATCACCAACAACGGTAAAGTCTATATCTTTGGAATCAATGCCGAGAATGCGATCTCTAACATATCCACCAACAACATAGATTGAATAACCATTGCGGTCAGCCAGCTGTGCAAGATCATGAATGATTTCAGGAATATCTGTCAATACTCGTTGCTTCATTTCACCAAATCCAAGAAGATGCGGCAGAATATGCTTCTTTCGCGGCTTCGTCCAATGTGTGTGAACATGTAGTCAAGTGACCCATTTTCCGGCCTTTTCGACAATCTTTTTTTCCATACAAATGCACTGTGGTATGCGGATGCTTCAATGTATCAACCGGGCTGTCCGGAACACCCGGCCCTGTTCTGGTTCCCAATAAATTCACCATCACCGCTGCAGGAACTTTCATCTCGGGTGATCCGAGAGGAAGATTAAGTATCGCGCGAATGCAATTTTCGAATTGCGAAGTATGACATGCCTCTATGGTATAATGTCCGGAATTATGTGGACGGGGTGCAATCTCATTGAAGAGCACTTTCCCATCATTGGTAAGGAATAACTCTATGCCAAACACTCCGATTCCATTGATTGCTTCCACACATGTTTGTGCCATGTCTCGGGCTAATCGGGCAATTTCTTCTTCCACTCTCGCAGGAGCAAGAACATATCTGCAAATATGATGTTCTTGAATTGTTTCAACGCATGGATATACCGCTGTTTCTCCCCTTCTATTGCGAGCGACCATCACTGCCAATTCTTTTGAAAAATGCACGAATGCTTCGCACATGACTTCACGTGGAGCTTCCTGATCTGTAAACCGATTCCATGCTGCTTGTATATCAGATGCTTGATTGATTGTAGCATTTCCATAACCATCATAACCAAGCGTTCTTGTTTTCATGATGAATGGATAACCATATTGATTACCAAATGCAATTGCATCATCGATTGAATGGCAATCAGCAAATGGCGTGATTGCTATTCCGGCTTGTTGCATGGTTTGCTTTTGGATGAACTTGTCCTGCACCAATGCAATTGTTTCCGGCAAAGGAAAGACGGCTCTTTTTTCTGCGATGCGTGTGAGTATATTAGGATCTATGAATTCATTTTCCAATGTAATGATATCTGATGTCTCGATGAATGCTTCAAGTGCTTCTTCATCATTCCAACCGGTATCCCATGATTGTGATGTCATCAAACCCGCCGGTGAATCTTCGCCATGCTCAATGATTGCTGTTCGCATACCCATCTTGAACACATCTTGGGAGAGCATTTTGGCCAATTGCCCTCCTCCCAAGATTCCTATGGTTTGAGGACGCGGTTCATATGTTGCATAGATTGAAGGTAACATGTCTTTCATCCGGATTGGAATTGCAAAGATACGGATTTGAACAAACAACAATCCGCCGCGAATTCAGCAACTCGCGACGGATATGTATTCTATGAGACTATGTATCAGCGATTGATGGTAAAGGGCTTTACTTCCGTGAATGGGCCTGCCATGATTCTACAGAAATAATTGCCATTTGGCAATGCATCACTTGGAATAGCAAGGCGATATTCGCCCGGTTCCAATATTTCATCAACTGCCAATGAGACGCGCTCACCAAGAGAGTTATAGATTTCAACTGTGGTGGCTACTTTGAATCCGATGCTATAGTCAATGGAAATATTGCCTGATTGCAATGGATTCGGTGAAACTCCTTTCAATGAGAATGCACTACTTCCAAATGAAATGAGTCGACCATTGATGAAACATGCATCCAATGAAACTGTTCCGGGCTTTGTTTTAATTGGTGTACAAAGAGAACGATCTCTGGTTGTAGCATCAGTGATGTCAATCATATATGTTGCTGAATCACTCATCAATATCTTGAAATCACCATTGATGAAATCACCATTGGTTGGATTGGTTGTTCCACTTGCAGTGATTGCAAGACCATCCTTTCCTTCAGTTGCGGTTATTGTCCAATTTGGAAGACCCGGCCCCGCCTTGATTGAACCTGTTTCATAAGCCATCATGTCTGAATCATAGTGAAGCTTCATGTCGATGGAGCGCACTTGAGTTACAGGCCATTTTGATTGATCCTGTATGCTGCCTTTCACGGAAATAGTCTTGACTGTTCCGGCTTTTACTTTATTCATCGCACTTGGTGATACTTCAAGCAAAATCTCAACAGAGATTCCGACGCCTATTAATTCAATAAAATCAGTACGGATATTACCTTGAGCATCTTTGAGATTTGTTGGAGTGATAAGTACGTCTGCCTTATATGGTCTTGCTGCATCCGGTGAGAATGTCACGCCAACGATGTAAGAACCACCGGGCTTAATGGTGATCGGATATGTTTGTGGATCCAAAGTGAATGAACCCGCATCTGCACCGATCATCTGCATGTCACCAATGATCAAATCATCAGTTCCCGGATTTGTGATGGTGGATGTCAATCGCTTGTCATCGCAGAAAATCACATTTCCATAATCTATAGGGGTAACTTTCATATCCGGATAACGGGTTTCTATGCCTGTTCCGATTACATCTACATTCGCGATGATTCTCGGATCTTCAATTGTTCTTGTTCCCGGGGTAGCATCATTGTTGATGTCAACAGCGGTTATTCTTTGACCAATATCAGTTGGTTTGAATTTTACGGGGATTTGCAATTCTCCACTAATAGGGATAGAAACATTTGATGGCAATGTTGCGGGAGAATCCCATTCAAAATCGGAGGCATTTGGTCCGCTTGCACTAAAGTCCATGGACTCAATAAACAATGGAGCACTTGTGCTTGTATTCTTGATAATCACTACGCCATTGTTTGCAGAATAACTTCCAACCAAAACCGGGTTTTGGAATATATATCCTGTTGCTTGAATTTTAGGTAGAAAACCATATCCTTTTAGTGTTCCTGTTGCAGAACCTGCATTATTTGCACTCGCCGTGATGGTTGTCGTATGATCAAATTCACTTGTGGGTTCATATTCAATCTGAATTGTGACTTTATCACCATTATTTCTCAAAATGAATGGTGCCGCATCACTTACAGGAGGATTGACATTGATGATTCTGAAATTAGGATTTGCCGGTGTTGCAAGTTCTACTTTCGCGACATTCGCAGGAGCAGATCCTGAATTCGTCACATAGACTTCCTTCACCAATACTGTTCCCTGACGACGTTTGCCCCAGTCTTGATCGGTAATGATCAATCCGGGTTGAATTCCAGTACCATACCATGTTGAATTTGGAGAACAGTCATCACCATAAGAATCTGACTCGAATACGGCGATGATCGTATCTGATTTCTCTTGTGTCGGGTTGAAACAGATTGAATTGAAAAATACATTCGCCTTCGGTGCGATCTTGAATGGGAATGCAGGATTTGAAGGTGATGAAACGGTGAATGGCAGGCTTACGCCTTTGATGCCTGTAATTGTAAGTGTATCTGTACCTGTATTCGAAATTCTCAAACCAACAGATGCATTGTCATCCTTGCATACTTTTTGATTTATTGGCACTCTGCCTGCATTCCATTGAGGTTCAACAGCAATGCAAGGGCGAACGCCTTGTCCTTTCAAAGGCCATTTGAATTCAGCACATTCGGTTTTTGCAAGTAATGAATCGATATCGAATGTTTTTTCATCCGGCATTTCTCTGATTGGCGTATAAGTTATCTTCACATCACGACTTTCACCGGCTTTCAAAGGCGTGGTATCAGCGCTTATGAGTGTAAACTCTTTGCCGAATCTTGTTTTGATTTCTTTAAGCTTTATTTCATTCGTGCTTTCATTCTTGAGTTGAACCGTCATTTCTTTGGTTGTGCCCAAACGGACACGGCCAAACTCTACTGGATCAGGGTTCAAAGCGAGTTTATCGACTGTATAGCGAACGCTGTCGATCGTATAATTTCCTGCACGATCCATCACGACGAAAATCGCGAATGCATCTTTGGTTTTATCCAATACCTTGAACTTGAATTGAAACTCTTTCACTTTTGGATCAACCACGATTCGATCTGCAGTGATGAATACCAAAGCATAATTCGTTGAAACAGAGTCTATCATTTCAATCGAGGAAATACCTTGATCAATTTGTGCTGTGTCCGGTGGTGGCCCAAAAGAGCGCACCTCAGTTGCAGTATATGTGAAATCTCCACAGTCCTCTTCAAATGTGAGAACAGGAGGCAAGGTATCAATTTCATCCAATTTTCTGATGGCCATCGCTGCCGGCCAACCATAGGAGTCGAAAGAGCTGAATCCATAAATATAGCCGCCAAATCTTGTCTGGCTTGTCACTCTATGTGGACCCGGCATAACATTTACATTCTGCCAATAAAGGTTGGTTCCCGGTATGCGATTCGACAAAAATGTAGGTTGTCGAATCCAAATAGGCTTGCCATCCAATATTACTGACTTGAGTTTTTTCTGTTCTGCATCGGTTGAATCTCCCTCTGCAACAACATTAAACCAATTGGTGCTAAATGCGCTGTTTGCAGGGGATTGAAAAACCGTTGCTTGAATATATTGCTCTTGTGGTGTGACGATGATCATGAATGGATCGAATATATTACCCATATCCCAATTGGCGGAATATGAATACTGCATGACCAAAATCGGTTTGTCTGCTTCCCAAACTGAAGTGCCTCGAAATCCTTCAACCAATCCACGACCTACATACTGATCGAAATCCTCGAAAAATTCACCGGCATTGAGAATACCTTCTCTTTGCCCAAGAAGGTCGCCACTGACTTTGTCATAGTATTTCATTTTCCAGCGTGTCTGATTCTGCGATGCAATGATTCTGAAAAAATCGCCTTTATTGTCACGCTTATATTCAACGGTTGCATAACGCTTGCCCCATGCTTGCACTGGCGGGAGCATTTCCACTATATGGTCTCGGCCATTTACATTTGTTGCAGGTATCATCACACGTTCTACATATGAAACCAGACCAATTGGTTTATTGGATGTAATTTTTGAACCCGACATGTCGAATACACCACGTGTGGATGCTTCGCCTTTCACATTGAAGATTTGCCCTTTCATCAATGTTTCTTTGATGGTCTTTCCAAGGCGATTTCCTTTTACTGTTTTTGCACCTGCATTAGATGCTCCCCTGCCTCGCAGAAGAATGGAAATTTCAGTGTCATCCTCAGAGGCAATCACGGTGAAGCCTGTAGCCCATCTGCGAGCTTCATTGAAGTCATAATAACTGAGATGAATATACTCGGTTCCCCAAACACTTGTGGGTAATGCAAGAAATCCCTCGGAAGTCACCGGCTTTGCATTCAATACATAAACGGAAATTGGAGCATCCGCAAACACATGCACACCAATATCATCAGGCACTTCGCTGGATGTTACTTCCCATGCAGTGGAAACGGAACCGTCTCTTGTGCTAAATGTAACAACTTCGAGAGCACGCAATGCTTTTTTACGGCTAAACCCTTGGCCAGGTACTTCCAATGTAACAACGGTATTTGTGGAACCTGTCACATATATTTCAATGGCATTCAACGGTGCCTGAGCATTGTCATTCATTGGGATGGAAAACCAAAAGTCTTTCCCTTGAGCTGAATTATTCAAGACAGCTTCTGGAGCAGGAAATTTCTTCGCCACTTCCGGAAAATTTTGTCTGTGTGATTGTGCTTGCAATCCAATTACATTCATTGCAATGGCAAGCAAACAGACGACAATTCGTACACTACTGTTCATTCTCATCACGCTCCGTGATTATATAGAGTAAAATTGATCGATTTCATCATGTAAAATACCTCAAAATCCGCATTAAGCCAATTATCAATCAGGAATGTGGATATCTCAATACATTAATGCTATTTGGAGGACCATGTCATATTGTCTATCAGCCTTGTCTTGCCCAAGAAGCCCGCGATAAGAAGAACGATTTGATCGGTCTCTGAGAACTCATCGGGCATTTCAAGAGTATCACCCAAGGCGGCATTGCAATATTGTATCTCAAATTCAGGGCAACCAGCAAGGATGTCCTTCATCGACTCTTCTATGCTGATTCTTCTACGATTTCCATCCCGAATAAGCGATAGACCTGTCTGCAGTGCCGATTGTAACACCAAAGCCGATTTTTTTTCTTTGGGGCTTAGATATACATTACGAGAACTCATGGCCAGACCGGACGATTCACGCAAAGTTGGAATCACCTGTATATCTATCCCCATATTCAAATCCTTCACCATCTGCTTTATCACCAAAGTTTGCTGATAGTCTTTTTGTCCAAAATAGGCCGCATCCGGCTTCGTGGCGGCAAACAACTTTGCAACGACTGTTGCAACACCCTCAAAATGCCCCGGTCGATACAATCCTTCGAATGATTTGCTTATGTTGCCGATTGAAATGGTGGTTTGAAATTCAGGGGGATACATTTCATAAATCGATGGTATGAACACATACTTGCCACCGGCTGCCAAAATGATAGCGATGTCTCGTTCGGTGTCTCGCGGATAGCGCTCAAAGTCTTCCTTTGGACCAAATTGCAGGGGATTGATAAATATGGTCGTGATCACGATGTCATGATGTTTGACTGCCTCCCGAATGAGCGAGGCATGCCCTTCATGCAAATACCCCATTGTTGGAACGCAAGCAATGCTTTTACCTTCTTTGCGAAGAGCATTGGAAATGGACTGCATGTCTGAAATTGATTGGATTACATTAAGGGACATATCATGATTAACATTTCAATGATGGGATTCTTGTTATTTGCGGGGTTATTTGCCTTCACTGATAGCCATGGACAAAAACCACACAAATATACCACCAAAAACAAGTCAGAGAGTGGTCTCTTTGATAGTCTCATGAAACAGTGCTTCAAAAACAATACTCTGCGCTGCGACTCATGCGATACAATTTTGCTGAGGAGATATCTGAAAGAATCATCGATATATGCAGGGAATGGTACACGCAATCAACAAGCAAGACTTTGCACTTTGATAAATGTGTATCATGCTTGGTTGATCCTTACTCTTTGCACATCCAATGGCTTACAAAGAATCACGAATGATACGATGCTTTTGAACAATGATACATTGATGATTGACAAATCGAAGTATACACTTGAAACCTTAAGAACAAGCATACTTGAAATGGCTCAAAAAGAGCAATTGTTGATATGGTGTTCTTTATGGAATGGCACTGTTTCCGGGGCTTCGCATCCAAAGAAGGAATTTCTTCCTAAAACGTTTTCATCCACAATCAAAGCAAAAGCAAAAGCATATTTCAAATCTTCACATGATGAATACTCTTTGGATAGATCTAAAGGGATAATAAGTTTATCGGAATCATTATTGCGGGAATTGTCCCTTATCAAAGGGGGTACTATGCGAGATGCGCTCTATATCTTGGAAGTGATTCTACCTTTCATTCCGGAATCTGATGCAGCTTATTGCCTCGTGAATAAACACATGCTTCGTGTCAGAAGCATCGTGGTGTCAGACAGAATACCAATCGCTCAATGATTTTAATCCAGCATATGCAATGCTTGATGCAATCCGGCCTCATGTGCTTGTTGGGTTACATTCACATAACGCTGAGCTATGGATGGTGAAACTATGCGCATCCTTTGCATGATATGTTCAATGTCTTTTCCTGCCAATGCCATGATACATCCGGCGGTATGACGCAAAGAATAAGGAGACAATACCTTTTGTCGCTCTGGAGATATGCCCGATTTTCTCATTCTCTTTTGAAAAGCATCGCGCAATCCTCGAACACTCATCCTTAGGCCTAATGAGCGATTACTCAAACTATGAAAAAGCGGGGCATCCTGGATCATGACTTCAGGGAATCGCTTGTGCAAATAGCTCGACAAAGCTTCTTTTGCAAAATGAGAAAGTTTCACTTCGCATTGTTTTTCACTGATTGTCTCGGGCAGCTTGATCAACGCATTTATGGATAGTGTTCGAGTATCGGCAATTGTCAAGCTTAACAATTCCTGTTCTTTCAACATTGATCCAAGCATGAATGAAAATAATGCTCTATCACGCAATCCATGCATACTTTGCATATCCATTGAATCAAAAAACATCACTAATTCATCACTAGAGAAAAATGATGGAATTACAGAGATTGGATTGGATTGTGCGTGAACAAGCTTCGCGGGATTTCGAGGAAGAACTTTCGCTTCCACCAGATATTGCGAGAATCTTCTCAATGATGTGAGATATGTCGCAATGGAAGGAGGTTTCAATTGCTTTATTTCTATAAGATGAGCTTTGTACCGTTCAAAATCTTTGATGCGGAATTTGAATTTTCTATCCTGCATCACAAATGACAAAAAACATCGTAAAGAACGGGAATAGGTATCAGCTGTATGGGATGATGCGGATTTACGAATATTGGATTCAAATACTGAAATGTGCTCAGCGAGAATGGCATTTCTAATTGTGACGGGTTGATACATGTCATTGATCATGTTTCACCTACGATCTTCCCTATTTGCCAATAATGATCACTTCGGTTCGACGATTCAATCGTCTGCCAAATTCAGTTGTATTGCTTGCGATGGGCTTAGAATCTCCAAAGCCGGCAGATTCCAATCGTTTAGGATCTATGCCTTTCTTTTTGAGATATTGTCTAACCGCTTCTGCACGCAACATGGAGAGTTTGCGATTCAGTGACTTGCTTCCACGAGAGTCTGTATGTCCTTCTATGCGAACGGATACTTTGGGCCTATTCAGAAGAAATTCACGCAAGATTTCCAATTCATAGACCGAATCTGGAAGTGTTGAACTATTTGTTTGAAAAAGAAGATTCTCGATGATGAGCTTTCTACCTAATTCCACGATAGGTATGATTTTCCGTACAATTTCTCTTTTTTCTTGATCAACTATGCCAACGCTCAATGAATCAGGTATCGCGGATTTATCAGAACGATAAGTAATCGCAAACAAATTGGTAAGCTGAGTGGAATAATCATCAAGGATTGTTGCAAATGGAGTTGAGATATCAAACATTGAACCACGAGTACCCTCTGTCAATGTTCGATAGTCCTGCAAAACGGGAGGAACAATAGTGAATAATCTGATCGAATTATCCTTCAATGTTTGAATGATGGACTCTGTCGTTTGCAATGTCCTTCCCTGTCCACGCTCACCCTTCTGATGATACGGTGCATCAGTAATGATGATTGCAACTTTGTTCGCGGCCGGTCTGAATTTCATTTTCGACATATCAGACAATGCTTCGAGCGCATTTTCTTTGTCATCTCCGCCACCTGTTGCCCAAACGCCGGTGAGCCATTTGCCGAAATCTTTTACATTGTCTGTAGGGTTATATACTTTTTCTACGACATCAGAAAACAGAACAAGCCCAACTCGATAATCAATACCTTTTGCGGAAACATTCCCGACAAACTTTTCGATATTATTTCTAATTGCATTGATATATGTTCCCATTGTGGCAGTAACATCAAGCACAAACACGAAATCTATTGGAATATTCTCTTTGAAAGAAATCTTCTCGATTGAAATCACTTTCTTTGTGACCCCATTTTCAACCACTGAAAATTCTTTTGGATTCAATGTGTCCAATGCGGTCCCATTTGCCTTTACCGCTTCAACAATCAATTTCACTTCAGGAAATTTCGTGATGTCTATGTTCTGAATAGCCATCCGAATATGTCCCTGACCCATTTTCAAGCGCGCGGACTCTGCTGCTTGTTTTGCTTGAGCTTTGACAGAATCTGTTTGGGCATACAAGCATGTTGCAGAAATCAACAGGAAGATTGTAAGAATGGTGGTGAAGAGATTCATAATCTTGGTCTTACAAAAGAAACCCCCTGACAAGATAAACATCTGGGCAGGGGGAACACTGTTTTGAGCATGTGTCTTAAATATTAAGACGCAATACAGGTGAAATCATAAATACTGACTGATCGAATTGTCTTGATTCGCTACGCAATGGAATAGAGTAACGAGCATCCAAATACAACCATTCTCCCAGCAATGGAAGATAGAGTCTTCCAAGAAATATCTGATTTGAATATTGAGCACTCAACCCAAATGGAAATGTTGATTGATTGCGATATTCAACTTTTGCATACAGCCAATCCAAAAATTCAGTTGGATGGAAGAATGTTAAACCATCGACTTTGTCATTCAATGCAAATGGACCTGTATCATTTCCAAGACGGTTGATTGCAACTTCACGAACTTCGGTATAATTGATACCCAAATCAAAGCGCACATAATTTTCCGGATTCTCGGGGTCGAGCCACCAATTATAGAATAAACCAGTATTACCTGTGATTCTCAACAATGGCGCAACCACTAAAGGGTCACGTGGACTGGCCGGATTACTCTTGAAATATGCTGCATAGGTAGCACGCTCAATTGTCTTGAGTGTATCTATACCTTGCAATGGCACCTCAACATGAAATGTGATACCAAAGTTTGGTTCAAAGGGGGCATGAAAATCAAAACCAAAGATTCCTTTTCCGCCATATGCTGCATTCAATCTACGTTGCGGCAAGAAATTGAGCATGCCATTGGACGTATCTTGCATGCGATATCCCATACCGATATGAAAATGCAATAAATTTGGAATGGCCTTGCGTGTTGCGATATCTTCATTGACATACAAAGGATGTTGAACCATCACTTTTGCTTCGCCGGATGAGATGAAAGGCAATCCTGCACCTTCGGTACCAATCACGGAACGAATCCAATATCCATCTTCTTTCCCGATTTTAAGCGTTTGCTCAAAAGCAGACAATGAATATGAATGTGTGGTATTTGTTGGCATTTCAAGATAATTTGTGATTGCTTCGATTTGTGCTTGTGATGGAGCAGAAGCAACGGGAACATCTTGATAGCAATATGGTCTTTTGGGATTAATTAACGTTGACAAAAGTGTTTTCAACTTGGAATCAACTTGATCCGCAGTCATCTTTTCTTTTCCGCATTCAATCAGAAGAATATTATAATCGGGATTCTTCGGATCTTTGATCGGAGCTGAAGTGATGAGAATGGTTCTCATGTCCAGATTTTCTGCCGGCCTTCCGTCCAACTTGAATACCTGGAAAATCTGCAATTGCAAATTCGGCTCGCAAACACTCCAGCGGGGAAAATAGGGCAATAAGCCGGGGTCGACGGACTTCAAACTTGCCAATGCAAGTGAATCACTCGTCTGGGCTTGTGCGGTCATAACTCCAAATCCGCTCATCGAAATGATGCATAGGAGGAAGAAATGCAAGTAACGTTGTTTTATCATGGTTTTCATCACCATTTATATCAAGTAATGTTCAAATCAAATGTTATCGACACTATGCCGATGCATTTCATGCTGAATTAGAAATTAAACAGCATTTGTAATGATGGAAGAACGATTGTTTGCTCTTCCCATGGTTTTGGATCGCGAAGTGCAGTCTGGAAATATTGTGCTTGGAAACGCAAATCGAATCCATTCACAACAGGAACCTGTGCCCACACATCACCAGAAACGCAACCATCAAAGAATTGCATGGATGCACCCCAAGGCACAGTGCGAGATCTATTCATGAATTCTACACGACCTGAAAGTCCGGCAACTACTTCTGAACCCTTAATTCCGCTCATCGCTGCAACTTTCAATTGATCAAAGCGATTGAGAATTGCCAAATCTTCATAGGAATATTGATCCACTTGACGATTCTTCTTTTCATAAACAGGACGACCATTGTTGTCATTGCCATTCTGTTGTTCCAATTCAGCAAAACGTTGAATAACATACATCGTAGCTCCAAGTTTGAATCGGAAAAACGCTGTTCTGTCGATGTCTACTGCAAATGAATAATGCGCCTGAGCATGGAAACGTGGCAAATAACTTAAATCAAGATTTCTGTATGATGCCGAATCGGATGTTCCGCTTGTATTACGACCTGAAAACATGAACTGAGTCGCAACGGGATTAACTGCTGCCGGACCAAATACATAGCTTCCATTGAAATTGAACACACCACCTTGATTAAGAAGCTTGATTGGGAAATCAAGTGATCCATAAATACCAAGACCTGCATTTGTCAATTTACGTTGTGCGCTAAACACATCGGTTGCCAATGAAGACCAACCATTTGTAGGAAGAATGATGCCAAATTTGTTGGATTGCCACATGACATTGAGTGTCATGCGCTCACTCCACAATGATGGATAATTGATCTCAGGCATTCCATAGCGAAGCTCAACTCCATATAATGGAAGATGCTTATTATAAATTCGCTTTACCGTGGAATCACCTTCACCTTCTTCAGGAATGAGATTACCCTCTTCATCGAATTCTTCAAGTTTTCCATAATGACGGAAACGAATCAAATCGAATAATCCAATCGTCAATTCATTGGGAGCATTATATTCTTGGGGTTGTCCATCAGTGATGCGAAGATATTGTTGTATATCATCTTCATTGATTGGATATGTTGTGCCATATTTCTGTGGAAGAAATGTAGCATCTGCTCCAATTCCTTGAGCTTCAGCAGTGATGTTTTCAGCATCATTCTGAAGAATTTTTCTTTCAAGGTATTCATAGAGCGTTTTGGCTATACCGAGTGTATCGGGCGAGCTTACTTTTTGCAAATCATTTGCAAGGAAAATACCCTTTGGTGGATCAATGATCTCATCAATCTTGGCAACCATTTCTTTATTGCCGGATGTGAGCAAGCCGATGATTTCAAATGGTTCACCTACTCTGAATCGAGTGGTCACCACATAGGCTCGGCTGAAGAGTTCGTCCTGCCATTTTGTATAGAGACGATAGTATTTTTCATATTCTCTATCGTCATTGTTCATGTTGCCACCACCATTATTCTTCAAGAAGAGTGCAACATCTGCCTCACCTTCATCAATGGCTTCTTGAATAGCATCCTTTTTCTTGGATCTATTGGCAGCAGCATTGGCTTTTGGCTCAGGTACGCCCAATAAGGGATTGATTGCCGTTACGGTTGGGTCATCAACCTGAAACAGGAATACATTAGAGTATCTATAACTCTTGAATTTTCCGAGGATTGATCGGATCTGTGCAGTTTGTTGCGCTTGCATTTGCACTGCAGCAAAGACCATCAGGCAAAGCATGGGAAGTACTGCCATTGGTCGAACAAATCTTGAACTCATTATCTGCTTTCTCCGGGATTACGTGGGGGATAGCATGAAAAAAATTAAAATACGATGTTAAACTTGCAAGACTTCGTCGCATCAGGAGATGTTTCTCCACTCGGCAATTGCGCAGCAGCCTTGGCTTGTATCTTGATAGAACCTCCGGTTCCACGTGGTATTGGAAGCTTACCATCGAGTCTGTAACTCTGGGTCCACTTTCCGCTCGTGAGCTTTGGCTCACCAACAGTCACCACTTTATAACCTTTGATATTTTGTTCCTTCACTTCGAACTTCACACCTTTGATGGTTGCAATGATATCTGGATATGTCGGTGCTTTGATTTCAACATTCACGAAGAATATCGGTGTCTTGGCATCCGTAATGCGAGATGCATCACCGCAGACAACTCTCGGACGCTTCGGACCTGGTTGTACTTCAACCGCATTCGAGCCATCAGTTGGGAATATCTGTACTTGAATTGACTGATCTTTTGGATCTTGCCAAACGATGCGGACACTAACTCGGTCTGCATCAATCGGAATATTGTATCCATCATTTGCTCCGACTTGCAAGCCGATGACAGGTGATTTCTTTGTCGTTCCATCTATGATGGTTCTGAACTGACTACCCGGAATCGTGCTTCCTGAAGTTGGAACGGCGGTGAATTCAACCGCATCACCTTTGGCCAAAAACTTTACCAACCCGCTGATTTCTTCTTCATTTTTCACATCATCGCCCTCTTCAGTTTTGACGGTAGCCAAACCTGTAGAGAAAATTTTCAAATTCATTTCTTCAACGACTGTCTTGCCTGCTGAAGACAATGAAGCTGTCATTTTATATTCGCCTGGTGATAAATCACGATTGACTTCAACTTTGTAACGACCTGCTTTTCCATTTGTGCTCGTTGGGCCTACTTTGGTTATGCTCACTCCTGATGTAGAACCATTGAATTGAATGGTTGGAGTTGCTTTGTCATATAGGTTGGCTACGAATGTTGCAACGTATTTACCGGCTTTGTCGAATGAATACAATTGACCATTATCATCCCATGTGATGATGGGATCTTCTTGCTCAATCTCAGGTTGCTGAACAAAGATGTCAATCTCAATGCTACCCTTGTTCTGGTCAAATGTGGTATATCTACCTGGTGATAGAAGTTTTGCGATATAACCGAACAAATCAATTCGGCTGGTATTCTGCGCTACTTTTTCTCCACCACCATCAATGACTTTCTTCTTTGCTGATTCCAATTGATCATTAAATTTATCAAGATCCAATGAACCTTTGGCAAATGCATCAGCTGAAGGAATACCTGTTCCGGATAATTGATCTGATAATTGGCGCTGAACGCTTCTCAAATCCTTAACCTTCAATTGAACGGTACCAATATTTACTTTTTGATCATCTTTCAAGGAATTAAATTTCTGCTCTGCAGAAATACCCATGATTCGATTCGTCTGTGAACTAAAACGCAATTTATACCAACCCGGTTTGCTCGGTGGTTGGAAATTGCAGACAAATGCTCTCTTTGTCAATTTGCCATTATTCGATTGACGAAGTCTATCGGTTTTTTCTTCTGAATAGCCAAATATACGATTCACTCTCGCAGAATCAGGTGGAGCAAATTGAGCTATATCACCTGCTTTCACGGATGATTCACCATAAAATGGTTCTTTGAAATTCTTCATGGATTTTGTGCTCAATTCCAATTTGCGCGTTGCCTGCAATTCCCAGGTTTCAGTGGACGTTGCATTTGGCGGATTCGCAAGTCTCATCCCCGATTGTGGGGATGATTGTACTTTCTTGAACTCTGATGCAGGTGGTGAAGGTGGCACATCCACTTCTTTACTTGGATGAAAATACACCTCATACTGCAATTCCTGAACATTCGCGAGTTTTTTGAGTGTCTCTATTTTTTCTTTTTTCTGCGCATCATCCAGTCCATCCATATTCATAGCAGATGCAACATCTGTAACTCCAACTTCGATATAGTAAGTGCGGAATTTCTTGAAATACTTTCTTTGCTCTTCTGGGAGTTTTTCTGACAAAACAATGGCATCCTGAGGTCTCGTATTGATACCCTCGGTTCCGGCACCCGACTGCAACTGCGTCAGAATACTCTCAACGATACGCATTGATTCCTGCTGCTTTTTAACTAGATGCTCCTCAGCTTCATCGCGTTCAACGATGATGATAAGAAGTTCCAGAATAACTGCAAGATAGAGAACGAAATAAACCTTTCCGGCTCCGCCTTTTGACATATCTTGACTCCGCTTGAGACCTAAGACAGTAATGCAATGATACAAATGCCAATCGGGATTGTCATTTGTCTTTGTTTAAGTGTGTTATATCGATGCCATAAGCCCTGTGATCAAATCAAAAGGCTTACTTTCTTCTTCTGTGCCACGAAAAAATCCGTGTTCAGCTCCATGGTCGAAACCAATGGACTGATATTAGTTTTTGGGTGCTACTTCTTTTTTTGTAATGTCAGCTGAAGATTTGGAGCAATTGTCGCCCTTTGCTTCTTTTGAACTCATCTTCTTTTTGCAGCAAGCCATTCCATTTTCTTTAGAAGCTTCTTTTGCACATTCTGCCTTTGATTTTGTACCGCAATCAGCAGTCATCATTACAGGCGCTGCGATGAACGCACTCAATACAAATGCCATGATCATGTTTTTGGCTCTCATGATAACTCCATATGGATATATGTGGATAATTTTTCTGAAAGAACAGGATGTTAATCGTCACTGAAACGCAATATATTGATTAACTACCCCATGGACAAAGAATTTTTCGATTCAAAGGTGCTCTGAATCATCCCCTGCCACCAATATGACAATGGAATGACCGAATTCCTAACAAGGGAAAAACAAAAGTTATCAACATCATCTAATGACATGAAACTACACATCCTATGCGTTTTTTCCACATAATTCCATAGTTTAGGGGCTTGTCAGCATGGTGAATAAGTTATCCACATTTCCAGATTTTAATGATCTATCTTGATAATTCGGCCACGACGCACATTGATGAAGAAATTTTGGATGCAATGCTGCCCTGGATGAAGGATTTTTTTGGAAATCCGTCATCGGCATATGCTCTTGGGAGGAAAGCAAGAGTGGCAATTGAAGAAGCAAGGGAGGAAATTGCCGCATCAATCAATGCTCACCCTGCAGAATTGATATTCACAAGCGGTGGAACAGAGGCAAATAATGCGATTTTGAAGAGCGCATGCATCGAATCTGCATTAACCGATGCATTGGCTGTATCAGCAATTGAACATCATGCTGTGTTCCATCCATCGGAATGGCTTGCAGATCAAGGATTTACATTGAAGATACTTGGGGTTGATTCACGTGGTGTTTTAGAGCAAAATTGGTATGACTCATTACCATCAGAGAAAACGCTCATCAGTATAATGCAAGCAAATAATGAGACCGGGGTGATTCAACGGATTGATACGATGCGCGCATTGATTCCTGAACAGTCATTCATTCATACTGATGCGGTGCAGAGTTTTGGGAAAATTCCTATCGATGTCCAGCACTTAGGGATTGATTTTCTTTCCATATCCGCCCATAAAATTCATGGTCCGAAAGGGATTGGGGCTATGTATATCAGAAAAGGAATTGATTTTAAGTCTCATCAACATGGTGGTGGACAAGAGAGGAACAGACGCGCCGGCACTGAATCACCGGCTTTGATCGTGGGTTTTCAAATCGCGGTTAGGAATGCAATCCGTCAATTGGAAACCAGGCAACAGCATATGAGATCCCTGCAGGAATGCATGCGTGCATTAATGAAGGAACATATTCCCCAGGCAAGGATCAATACACCTGAAGATTCAGCAATATGCCTCCCTTCAATCATCAATGTTTCTTTTCAGCATATCAATGATGGTGAGGCAATTCTCCAATTGATGGATATGGCCGGAATAGCCGTATCAAATGGTTCGGCTTGTGTCTCCGGCAGCCAGCAACCATCTCATGTGCTTAAAGCCCTTGGATTGAGCGATCAAGAGGCAAAAGCCGCAGTACGATTTTCTTTCAGTAAGGATAATACTGTTGAGCAAATAACAGAAGCTGTTTTGGAATTACAACAGATCATTGCTTCTTTGTCTTGATTGGCTCTCCACCAATCCGCAGATAAGGTTTCATCTTTTCGAATTTTTTTTCTCCGATTCCTTTCACATTCATGATGTCATCGATTGTCGCAAAAGATTGTTGCTTGCGATAAGCGAGTATTTTCTCCGCAGTTGAGGGACCAATGCCGGGCAATTGCATAAATTCTTGCGCACTTGCTGTATTGATATTGATGATGCTCGGTTGTTTACCTGTTTTTTGGGGATATGTTGGTCTGATTCCGGCATCTAGCAAAGAAGGAATGGTGTCTTTTGTTGAATCTCCCGAAAGCATGTTTTCCATTCTTTTGTCTTCGGCTTTGATGATGCTATCGATGATGAAATGAGCTCGAATCATGCCATCGTGAGCGCGGATTCCCTGCATGCTTATGACCCCTGTTCTTCGTAGGATCATGCCCGTCAATCCACCACTGATCAATATGATCAAAATCACAACTTCTTGTCTTGTCATACCGAAAGCAGATTGCAAGAGCATCCGTAATTGCTCTCCGACTTTTTTGCTTTTCATTGAAATATCCCCTGAAATCATTCAACGATCAACCCGAAAAAGCACCTTTCATTCGTTCAAAAAATGCGGATGAGCCATGCCCTGAACGCTCATCTCCATAGGTTCTTTCCGGATTAACATGCTCGGATTGAGCAAGTTCTTTCAATATCTTCTTTTCATCACTTGACAAACTTGTTGGAACATGCACATTCACATGCACATGTTGATGACCTCGCCCGCCGGCCTGCAAATGCTTGATTCCCTTTTCCTTCAATGTTATGACAGTTCCCGGTTGTGTGCCTGCTTTTACTTGTATTTCTTCCATACCATAGAGTGTCGGGACTTGTACTTTCGCGCCCAAAGCAGCTTCCGGATAACTCACAACCAACTCGAAAAGAATATCGTCTTGCTCACGGATGAAATGCGGATGTTCTTTTTCTTCGATCACGATGAGTACATCGCCCGCCTGACCACCCCGTTTACCGGCATTACCTCTGCCTCGAAGAGGAATATAATTTCCTTCACTCACACCTGCCGGAATGTCAACGCTTTCCGTGGTCTCACCCGTGATTCGTCCTTCACCGGAGCATGTAGCACACATTTCTTTGATGATTTTCCCTGAACCCGAGCAATTTGCACATGGTGCGATATTCACGAATTGACCAAACATCGAGCGAGATATTTGACGTACCTCACCGGCACCATTGCAAGCCGTGCATGTTGTATAACCCGAACCGCCTTTTGTACCTGTTCCCGAACATGAATCACAAGTGCAGTATTTTTTGATTTTGAACGTTTTGGATACACCCATTGCAATCTCTTCCAATGTCAATTGCATGCGAACCCGCATGTCCTGACCGGACTGCCCCATGGACTGCGATCTTCTTTGCTGTCCACCACCAAAAAATTCATCAAAAATGGAATTGCCGCCACCACCGCCAAAGAATTGATTGAAGACACTAAACACATCATTCATGTTTTGATATGAATGGAAATCTTGTCCGCTCTTCATGCCATCATGACCATATCGATCATATCGAGCGCGTTTATTGTCATCACTCAATACTTCAAAAGCTTCTGTTGCTTCCTTGAATTTTTCTTCGGCTTCTTTATTTTCAGGATTGCGATCCGGATGATATTGCAATGCAAGCTTTCTGTATGATGATTTAATCTCATCTGCTCCCGCCTGCTTGCCCAATCCGAGCACTTCATAATAATCTCGTTTACTCATTGCATTCCATATAATTTAGTCCGGGCTTCCGGCTGATGTGACAACCTTCGTGTGCCGTATCACTTTTTCTCTCAATGTATATCCACGCTGAATTTCATGAAGTATATGCCCCTCTGGTGCATCATGCGAAGGCATATGTGCAAGTGCTTCATGCACTTCAACATTGAATGGGTCGCCGGGGGCAATCTCAATCGGTGAAACTCCCGCTTCTTCGAAAATCTTGATTGCTTTCGCATAGATCATCTCCACGCCTTTCAAAAACCCCTCAGGATCCGTGGATTGTTTTGCTGCTTCCAATGCTGTATGCAAATCATCAACAAACGGCAGCATTTTCAAGATGAGATGCTCATTCGCAAAATCAATGAGGTCTTGCTTTTCCTTCATTGTTCTTCTACGATAATTCTCAAATTCAGCCGATTTTCTCAATAATTGATCACGAAAATCATCTCGTTCAAGAATGATGCTCTCCATTGCGGAAAGCTCTGTTCCGGAGTTTTCCGCGGATTCACCTTGGTTTTGCTCTTCAGATGCAGGCATGTCTAAATCTTCATTCATCGGTAAATACCTTTTTGTTTATCTGCCTTTAGGCTCATTTTTAACAAATTTACGGCTAAATTCGCCGAAAAACAGGCACAACTGACGATATTTTTAAACATTCATTTTATTTCGGTTGGAATTTCCGAGAAATGATTTGGAATTTATACTTACGTTGTCGAATTTTACGTAAATTTGCCATAGTATTACAATACTCTCAAATGAGCAAAGTTCTCTCTTGCAAAGGATTGAATGAAAAAAGAAATTTTGATATCGTCCACATTGAATGAAACAAGGATAGCAATCACCGAACATGGTGAATTGGCAGAATTGTTTGTGGAAGTCCCTGAAAAGGAACGATATGTGGGTAATGTATATATGGGGCGTGTGGAAAAAATCATTCAAGGAATGAATGCCGCATTCATTGATATTGGTTTGAGTCAAGGTGCTTTCCTTCATTTTTCCGATGTAGATTCTTCATTGGAGGAATCCTTCAGCACTGATGATGAAGATGATGGTGAAGATCTGGTTCGTGGTAAATCCAAGCCGAACAAAGGTTTGATCACGATGAATTTTGCTCCGCCTCAACAAGTGAATATTCCTGCTTCAGATATTATCGAAGCAGATGTGAATGAAATGATTGCCGAGCTGCTTGATCAGCCAACGATTGGCAAACCCAGGGGCTTCAAGGCATTCATCGAATCTCTCAAACAGCATGCATTCGCACCGATTCATGTTGATGAAAAGCCAGCATTATCAGATGCAGCGGCAATTGCATTGCGTTTGAAAAAAATGCCTGAAAAACAAGGTAATGCCAAACCATTACCAACATTCAGCACAAAACGTTCCGGTACTATCAGCATCAATCTCCAGCCAAAGCAAACTATCATTGTACAGGTTGTAAGAGAAGGATATTCATCCAAAGGGGTGAGAGTCACAACGAAGATTGGTTTGCCGGGGAGATATATGGTTTTGCTTCCTTTTGAGCAATTGATCGGTGTTTCAAAAAAGATACCATCCATTAAAGAGCGCAAGAGATTGCGGTCGATTGCAAAAACATTCGTGCCTGATGGAATAGGCTGCATCATAAGAACTGCGGCTGAAGACAGAACAGAAGTTGAATTGCAAAGAGATTGGGCTTTGCTCATGGAGCAGTGGAAGGAGATGGAAGCCAATGTCATGAAGGCAAAAGCACCTTCGCTCCTGTATAAAGACAAAAGTCTTGCTGGCAGTGTGATTCGCGATTTGTTTTCCGAAGATGTTCAAAGAGTTGTGTTCGACTCCATGCATCAGCATAAAGAGACCATGAATTATTTGGGAATAGCCGATCCGGACTTGCAGTCCAAGGTGGCTCTCTATGAAGGTCGCAAGCCACTTTTTGACTATTTCGGCATAGAAAAGTCGATACGCGAGACATATGAAAGAACCGTTCGACTTCCCGGCGGTGGCTCTATTGTGATTGATCAAACAGAGGCATTGCATGTGATTGATGTGAATAGCGGTCGATCCTCCGCGGGTGAGGCCGAGCAGGAAAAAATCGCATTCAAAACCAATATGGAAGCGCTCAAGGTTGCTGCAAGGCAATTGCGTCTTCGTGATATCGGAGGAATGATCATCATTGACTTCATCGATATGCAGCTAGAGGAAAATCGAAAGAAAATTTATAATGAGATGAAGCGCGAATTGCTCAGAGACAGAGCGAAGACCGTTGTTTATCCCATTACACAGCTTGGTTTGCTGCAAATTACAAGACAAAGAATTCGTCAGGCAATCTCTGAACGCCTCTCTGATACATGCCCAACTTGCGAGGGTGCAGGCAGAATTCCTTCTCGATCATTGATTTTTCAAGAAATCGAACATTGGATTCGCTTGTTTAGAGGTCAACAATTGGATTTTGGCATAGATTTGCATGTACATCCTGATATGGCTGCATATCTCACCAAAGGACCAATCTCAAGATTGTCGAAAATGATGATACGATATCTCATTCGCATACACCTGACAATTGATGATAGATTGGCCCCGGATGATTTCCGTTTTTATTCGATGAAAACTTTTACCGATATTACTGCTGATTATTTGTTGTAAGAGGTACAGCATGGCAACAGAACATTATCAGGAATTGCTCAAGCTTGTGCAAAGCTTTGAAAAGGACTTCGACAAGTTCTACAATGCGCGCAATAAGGAGGCTGGTGTTCGCCTTCGCAAGCACATGCAAACATTGAGAGAAGCGGCTCGCAGCATCAGAGATGATGTGCAGACTGCAAAATCAACTTTCCCCATTAAAAGGGAAGATCTCTCTCTACGCAATGCGCAAAGGAATCCTGCATCCAAAAATCCTGATCAGGAATAAATTCCCCATCCCGCTTTAACGGGAATCTTTGTGAATTGTTTATAGAATCACATGGACTTACGGCTCATTTTGATCCTGACGGGGATCATTGTCAGTTTTCTTTCACTTGCTCTGCTGGTAACACTGCAGGTGAGCAGGAGTGTGAGAAATGGCATACGCGTGCTACGCGAATTGTCAATCGGGAGCACATCACACTTTTCAATTGAAGGGTCTCTTCAATCCTGCCCGGAACCCGTTCGGAATTACCTTCGTATGGCGATGGTCAATTCCAAACAATTGATCCACTTCGCACGCATTAAACAGATTGGAGAATTCAGAACTTCGCCTGATGGTGATTGGTCTCCCTCTCGCGCGGACGGACATTATCTTGCAACAAAACCCGGATTTATCTGGAAAGCCCGATTCGGTGGTGGTTTAATACCTTCAAAGATTGCCTGGCTTGAATTATTGGATGGACGCGGATTTGGTTCGGTGAAATTTCTCGGTCTATTCACTTTATTGAATCCTTCGGGCCATGAGGCTGACACTTCCCTTTTGACACGCTACCTCATGGAGGCGATTTGGTTTCCAACGGCATTGCTGCCCAGCAATTTACTGAGGTGGAAACCCATCGATGAGCATTCCGCGGAAGCAGTCCTGCATTATGGCTCAATTCATGTTTCAGCCGTGTTCACATTCAATGATCGCAATGAAGTGGTGAATATCAGGACTGAAGACAAATACAGAGATTTCAGAAGTTCTTTCGAAAAAGCTACATTCACCCTGCATTGTAGTAAATATCAGGTTTTTGACGGTATGACCATCCCGACTTCCGTGGAATTCGTTTGGAATCTTCCCAAAGGGGATTTTTCATATGGGAAGTACCAAGTGGTGCAAACCAACTATGAATTTTGACGAAATGTAATCTTCTGTTTGAGACTTATCCTCATACCCCGACAGCTCATCAAAAAACACTATATTTGTTTAATGTTTTCCTTTGATGTTTAAAGGCTCACAATACATGTATACTAGTCCTCATCTTGTTATTCCCCAGATTAAAGATCTTCACAAGATCGATGTGTACACAGCAAATGGTGGATATGAGCAACTTCGCAAAGTGCTCTCTTCAATGTCTGCGGATGATGTCATCAATAATGTCAAAACATCCGGATTGCGCGGCCGCGGCGGTGCATGTTTCTCCACAGGCATGAAATGGAGTTTCATGCCCAAATCAAATGACAAACCCAAATATCTTGCAATCAATGGCGATGAATCAGAACCGGGTTCTTTCAAGGACAGACAAATCCTTGAATACAATCCTCATCAATTGATTGAAGGTATTCTTATTGCAGGATATGCAATGGGTATCACAAAGGCATTCATCTATATTCGTGGTGAATATCACAAGTGGGTTCGTTGCACTGAAGATGCGGTTAAAGAAGCATATGCAAAAGGCTTCATTGGCGATGGAATGAAATCAGCATTCGGTACTTCTTTCAGCATGGACATTGTAGTCCACAAGGGAGCAGGTGCTTATGTCTGTGGCGAAGAAACTTCGCTTATGAATTCAATTGAAGGTGAAAGAGCTTATCCTCGATTCAAACCACCTTTCCCTGCAAATAAAGGACTATGGGGTTGCCCAACAACTATCAACAATGTTGAAACACTCGCGACTGTTCCTGCCATATTCGCAATCGGCGCGGATGCATATAGCAAAATAGGTGCGGCAAAACATCCGGGCACGTTGCTTTTTGGCTTATCCGGACATATCAATAAACCCGGTGTTTATGAATTGCCTACAGGCATTCCATTAAAAGAATTGCTTTATGATATTGGCGGTGGTATTCCCGGTGGTAAGAAGATAAAGGCAATCATTCCCGGTGGAAGCTCCATGCCACCGATTCATCCTGATGAGATTGACCGCGTATTGATGGACAATGAATCACTGAAAGAATTTGGCTCCTATATTGGAACGGCAGGCGTCATGGTGATGGACGAAGACACGGATCTTGTGAAAGTTCTTCTCAGACTTGCTCATTTCTATCATCATGAATCATGCGGACAATGCACTCCATGCCGCGAAGGTTGCGGTTGGATGGAAAAGATTTTGAATCGCATGGTAAAAGGCGAGGCCACTACTCATGATGTGGATTTGCTCTTCAGTGTTGCTTCAAACATTGAAGGTAATACAATCTGTGCATTGGGCGAAGGTGCAGCATGGCCCGTAAAAGGATTCTTGAAAAAATTCAGAAGTGAATTCGAGCAAAGAGCAAAGCCGAGTCGCGAATTCTTTTCATTGAATGTCGTTCATGGAAAAGAAGCCACGCGAAATCAATTGATTTTGACCCAATAAGAATATTCCACGATCAAAACAAAGGATGTTTCAAGAATGGAACATCCTTTTTCCATATCTCCCAAAGCAGCAAGAGGAAACAATGGTAGAACATCATTCAACGGTTTTGGTATTCATCGCATCAGGTGTTGAAGAAATGGAAGCGGTGACGGTTTGCGATATACTCCGCAGAGGAGGATTGAATGTGATTGTTGCCGGTGAAAGCGAAATCATCACGGCTTCAAGAGGCATGAAATTTCTTCCTGATGTTACCTTTGAACATATCGCTGATGATGAAGAATATCTTGCAATAATTCTCCCCGGTGGCTCAAGAGCAGCAGATACATTCTGCAATCATCCTCATGTTGAGAAGATCCTACGTGCTCATATGAAACGCAATTCCATCATTGGAGCAATGTGTGCAAGCCCAAGCGTATTTGCCGCTTATGATTTACTTCCGCAGGGAACTGCTATGACTTCTCATTCCGGTGTAAAACATTTGATTGAGTCTCGATATGAATATGTTGACGAAAAAATCGTGGTCAATGAACATGTACTCACATGCCAAGGGGCAGGATGCAGTATTGATTTCGCCCTTACGATTTTGTCAATGTTGTCAGGGAATGAAATATCTCAACAAGTCGCGAAAGACATTGCTTATTGATCCAATTGTTTTTGGGCAATTATCGTACAATGCTTCAAGGGAAATTGATCCAATTCCAAATGGCGCAATCGGCATGCATGCTGTTGAAGAATCAAGATGTTTTGCTCTATCCCAAGTGAGCTATAGTAGAATGACCTTTCATGCCAATTGGATATATGCTCCCCGATCTCATCGCCAATCGTAAATAATAGAATCCCGCCTTCTTTGAACATCGAAATCATCTTTATGAGTACGAATTCTTGCTTATCGAATGGCACATAAAAATACTATCCCATGCAATGATCAAGTCAAATCGTTCACTTGTATTCCACTCTATTATGTCCGCATGAAGCATTGTAGCAGCCGGGTGATGTTTATGTGCTATATCCAACATTGCTCTTGAACAATCCAGCCCTATCACCTGAAATGCATGCGACTCCATCAGACGAATCAATCTACGGCCTGAAGCACAACCTATATCCAATGCAGTCCTTCATTTTTGCTCCATTCCACAAAACTTGATGGCACGCATCAGTGCTTCGGTTCCATAAGAAGAATCTTTAAGTTCTTCATCCCATACATGTGCGATGGCATCATAGTGGGATGATATGTCCGAAGCATGCTCTCTGTCATTCACCGTTTAATCATTCCTGACTTTTTTCATTAGAACCATGAATTGCCAGATCATTCATGTCATATGCATGAATGATATCGGCGACAAGTCGATGACGAACAACATCTGTTTTGTCAAAATAAACGAATTCTATTCCTGGTATTGACTGAAGGATTCTTTCCACATCAACGAGACCTGAATCCTTTTTATATGGTAAGTCAATCTGTGTGATATCGCCTGTAACGATACATTTTGAATTTCTACCAAGGCGAGTGAGAAACATTTTCATCTGTGTACGGGTTGCATTTTGCGCTTCATCCAAAATGATGAATGAATTATTAAGAGTTCTTCCTCTCATATATGCCAAGGGCACAATTTCAATGATGCGTTTTTCACTCATGCTTTTAAATTTTTCAGCAGATACCATGTCGGTTATGGCATCAAGAAGAGGACGCAAATAGGGGTCAACTTTTTCCGACAAATCACCGGGCAAAAAACCCAAGGATTCTCCAGCTTCAACTGCAGGACGTGATAGTACAATACGGGTCACTTCATTGTTTTTTAATGCTGCAAGAGCAAGTGCCACTGCGAGATATGTCTTTCCTGTTCCTGCAGGTCCAATCGCAAAAACCAAATCATTGTCAAGAACTTTGGATACCATTTCTGCCTGATGCTGATTTCTCGGCTTTATGGATTCACGCTTTCCTGCAAGGACAACTGTATTAAGGGAAATGGTCGAGGCATTGCCCTGTACTTGCGGCATCGTTGAATCTGCAAATTGCAGGACTGCATTCACATCATCGGAGGTAAGCATCCCTTTCCTACTCAGAATATATTGCAATTCATTAAGAGTTTTTTCGATGACCTTTACTTCTGAAGGTTCACCACGAATGATGATCGTATCACCCCTAACCGTTATGCTTGATTGAAATCTTGATTCAAGCATCGTAAGGTATAAATCATTGTATCCCAATAGTTCCGAAAGATCTGTCTCATTGATTTTTACTTTTTTTTCTATGCTGTCCATGCATTATCTAGTGTGAATGGAAAAAAAATACCCCTCGCAATATGTCGCGAGGGGTATAATCATTCATTGAATGAATACATCAATATTAGCTTTGCTGCCTTGGGTTAGCATTATTTGAGCATTCCTGAATTTTGTGGTGCAGGTGTTTCATTAGCTTTTTGAGCAGCTGCACGCTTCTTTTTCCAGTACGCACGTTCGGCTTTCATTTCATCCGAAGTTTTGGGCGCGGATGCAGGAAGCATCAATTTTTGACCCGGGAAAATCACATCAGGATTGCGAATGATCTCTGTATTGGCTTGCCATACTTTTGGCCATAATAATGCATCATTGTAGATTTCTGCTTTACCGGCAATATTCCACAAACAGTCGCGATCATCGACCCATGTACCAACAACATAATCTTTGGTTGGTTTAGATCTGTATAGCGAGCGGATATCACGAGCCAACTCAGTTATGCGATTGAAATATGGCGGATTTAATGAGATTCTCTCAGAACGTAATTTGTTCAATTCTGTTTCAAGAAATCTCAATTCTTCTTGGCGCTCAATCAACTGAGCTTCATTAAGACCTTTAATGGAACGAACTTTTCCTTCCAATACTCCAAGACGTTGCGCAAACTCTTCAAGTTGCTTTTGTGTTGCATTGAGTAATGCCAGAATATCCTCATTGTTTTTTTGAATGCTGGCATTGGTGGAAGTGAGCGACTGATTCAACGTCGCAATTGATGAGACCAAACCTGCATGACGGTCTTTGAGGTCTTTTACACGCTGCTCCCATTCTTTGATGCAAATATCACCTTGATCTTTGGTGAATGGCTTCGCCTTCATTTGTGCTTCTGAAGCATTGCAGTCAGGAGGTGCTTCTTGTGAAAAAGCAGTTTGACCAAATGCTAGCATGATGAGTAAATACATATAAATGACATGTTTCATATATCAGTCTCCAAAAAGGAAATTCATTAAGTAGATTATTTCTTGCCTTTCTTCTTCTTTGCAGGGGGTGCCGGTGTTTCGATGACACCTTCATTGGAAGGCGGCACATAGTCCGGCCAAGAATTAGGCCATGATTGTAATTTCTGCTTGATGAATTCAATGTTTTGTGAAGACTGTCTATCCTCGGCTTGTCTGGCAGCAACTTCTCTTTCAAGAGCAGATTTTTCTGCTTCCTTTTTCTTGATATCTTGTTCCAAGGAAGCTGCTTGCTCCTTTAATTGTCTGAGCTTGGTTAACTGCTCATCTGTGATTTTTGGAGTGCACCCGGTATTCGTCAACATGAATACGACGGCAAACACGCCAATAATCAACGAAGTGATATTCCACGATGTACGCATATAGCTCCTTGCCATGAAGTGGAAAACAAAATTGTGTTATCTATTATTGCTAATTTACGGCTTGAATGGTCTTTTGACAAAGATTTTTTCGGTAAACTACCCCCTATTTCCATGAATATTCGGCATCAAGCAATGATAAATCCCCATAAACTTGGATTCATGCTTCAAATCAGCATTATTCTAGGTCTGTTTTCATTCAATATTGCCTTTTCCGGGGAATTTGTCGCGTCAATTGAACAGTCTTCCAAAACCCACATCATATCAATGCTTCAGGAAAAAGGACTTCAATTGCGCTTTCCTTTTGAATCACTGCAACTACCCAATTCAGAGAAAAACGATCAGGTTTTGTCCGGTAAGTCCAAACAAGCCCTTCAGTATGTAAAGAACTTTTTGATCATTTCCTCTCAAGATGACAATGACATATATTCACTGAATATTGTTGGCCTCAAGATACATGGCCCGATGAGGACATTCACTTTGGACAATCAGACACCGAATGATTCTCTCTGGTCAAAACAATGGGCTTTGCAGGATTTAAATATCACTCAGGCCTGGAATATTACCAAGGGCGATAATGTGGTGGTGTCTATTATTGACACCGGTTGCGACATCGATCATCCTGATCTTAAAAAAAATATCTTTATCAGATCAGAAGAAGACCTCAATAAGAATAATCGATTTGATGCATGGCCTTCAACTGAAATTCGTGATGGAATTACGGGAGATATCAATGGTATTGATGAAGATGGCAATGGCTGGGCAGACGATGTCACCGGTTATGATTTTGTGAATCAATCATTCACGAATATCGGCGATGATCGAATCCCTGATCCAATCGTCAACGATGAACAGGGTCATGGCACAAGCGTTGCAGGTATCATAGGTGCTCAGGCAAATAATACAATCGGTATTGCCGGTATTGCTCCAAATTGCAAACTCATGACTGTCCGCGCATTCGATGCAACAGGCAATGCAGAAGAAGATGATGTTGCTCTTGCAATTGTCTATTCCGCACTCGCTGGTGCTCGCGTGATTTGCATGAGCTTTGGCGATGCGGTGTATTCACCCATGACAAAAGCCGCGATTGATGTGGCGCACTCACTGAATTGTGTATTGATTGCCTCGGCAGGAAATGATGGAAGAACAGGCAAACGCTATCCCGCAGGCTATGAACATGTGATTGCGGTTGGCGCGACAAATCAATTCAATTCTCGCGCACCTTTTTCTTCTTATGGCTCGAGAATAGGCATGGTTGCACCGGGAACGGGCATAATGACAACTGCAAGACGTGGTGGCTATCGCTCTTTTCAAGGAACATCAGCATCTGCACCGATTGTTGCTGGAACTGCGGCTCTGGTTCTCAGCGTGAATCCGGCTTTAAACAATGATGATATCACCGGCATGATGCTTTCGTCGGCAAAAGATTTAGGTGAAATCGGATGGGATATTGAATATGGCGCCGGACTGGTCAATCCACTGAATGCGCTTGGCAAAAAGGGTCGCTATGAGGCGGGAATCACTTCTCCAAAACGCGATGCAATCATCAATGTGAAGAATCAGACAGAACTTGCAATCATTGGCTCGACGATGATTCCCATGTTCAATTCTTGGTCTTTGGAATATGGAATAGGAGAAAATCCCTCAACATGGAATCCGATAAAGATATATGCGCAAGATCGAATCTTGAATGATACGCTTGGTAAGTTACGCATCAATGATTCACTCTTTCACAAGAATCTTGTATTGCGTTTGACTTTGCTCCAACATGATCAGCGAACGATTGAATATCGCAATGACATCATGCTGATCTCTCCCGATTCATCTCTGCGATTGATTTCTTCTAGCATTGATTCGGTATGGCGTGATGATCGCATGGTTTCGATGATCAGCGCTAAATTCTCACATCCTTGTCGAGCTTCTGTTCGCATCATTCATGATGCTGACACACTCTTTCTCAATGATGATGACAAAGTGAATTTCGCGCATCATTATCTCCTTCCCTATCTGAAAGGCGATGGATATTCGGCTGAGATTCATGCTGGATTTTTACATGCGAGCGATAGATTTCTTGCCACGCTTCAAGGCAATGCGCCGAGCGGAACAGGCAATCCTTTTTCTGCGGGAAGAAAACAGTATTCCATGCCCATGACATATCTCTATGAAAAATCCATCAAAGATAATTTCGGTAATGCAGCCATCATTGGCACGGATTATACCACGGGAAATTTTGGCAATACGCGCATCTTTTCTTTCAATGGAAATAGTTTTCAAATCACAGATTCCATCACTGAATCATGGATCGTGAAAGGCAGCGCGGATGTGAATGGTGATGCCGAGCCGGAAGTGCTCGCACATTCTCTCGGCGAGATGCGACTCTTCGGCAAAGCATTCAAAGGCAATGCGCTTTCAGCATTTGGCAAAGTTTTGCTAAAGGAAACTCTCATTCCCGGCATCAAAGAATTTTGGAGTGCGGGTCTTGCAGATATCACGGGTGATGGCATCGCGGAGATATTTGGTTTCAGTGATACAAATTGCGTGATACTGACTTATGCTGACACTACATTTACAATACTCGGCTTCATGCCGAATAATTCAAAACGAGGTCCTTCAGGCTCTACAAATAGCATGCGACCTCCTGCTATTTCAATTACGAATTTGGATGGCGACAAAAATCCCGATATCATCTTTGGTGATACCGATGGCGATGTTATCTATTATGAATATGAAAATACGAATTTCGTGTTGAAGCAAATCATCGAATCCGATGAATCTGGTGCCACGGAATTCACTCGTGCGGGCGATCTTGATGGCGATGGAATTTCCGAAGTGATTGTTGGAAGATATCGTACTCCGGAATTGAATGAGCAAAGAGAATATGATGCGCCTTTGTGGTCGCTTACTGTGCATAAAGTCGTGCAAGACACACTCCAAGCCATTCACAGGGAATTGCTTTATGGCGCGCGCGTCGGACTCGAATATCGCAATGGCATCAGCATGGGTAACCTTGACGATAAGCTCGGCGAGGAAATCATTCTCTGTGCATTCCCGAATGCCTATGTTTTTGGCTTTGAGAATAATCGACTCATCAATCGTTTTCATTATCCTCAATGTTTTTCGAATAGTGCGGTGATTGGTGATATTGATGGCAATGGTAGAAATGAATTCGGTTTCGGAGATGGCAATGCGATTCGTTTTTTTGAAATGCAGTCCAATGATGGAAGCGATATTCCGCGAGGGCTCACCGCAATTTCCCTTGGCTCAACTAAGGCAAAACTATCATGGTCCGGCAATGCGGATTCTTATGAGATTCTGGCAGTTGAGAATCCAACATTTGTGAATGATACTCTTCGTTCACTTGCTTTCACGGATTCCAATCATATCGAAATTGCATCTCTCAACAATCGCACGCTCTATGAATTCTATGTGATTGGCATTAAGGATGGAAATAGAAGCGATCTTTCGATTCCCGCCTATGTATTCACGCATGAAAGATTCGCTCCGGGAAGAATGTCGAAAGATCTCACGATTCTGAATAATGGAAATGCCCTGAAGATTCGTTATACAGGTCCACTATCGAGCATTTATCCTGCTCCCAAAGCATTTCGTTTTTCAGGAAATGAGCCAATCATTCATACCACGATTCCCGCAGGAGATTCTTCCATCATCTTGACATTTTCGGAAGTTTTGAAACCCAATACGATGAACACATTGCATTGCGGAGAGATAAATGATGCCTTTGATTCACCGACTCTTGCAGACAGCATTGTATTTATGACTGATAGTACGCTTCGCATCATTCCGACATTCGTCATCAGTTCACTCAAAAGCTCACCATATTCATTGATCCTCTCTTATTCAGATGCGGTGAACATGAAGCAAGCGATGGATATGAATTCCTATTTATTGGAACCTATAGGGGAGATCTCTTGGATAGACAGCATAGATCGGCGGACTGTGATTCTAAATATCAATCCGGACAAACCGCTGAGATCGATAGGAAGAGAGTATTATCTTGGTGCAAAGCAAGTGACATCAGCATTGGGTCAAAGTCTGCATCCAAAAGGTTCCTCAGCAACATTCTTCATTTCTCCCTATTGGGATGATATGTTCTGTTATCCGCAGCCATGGAACACACAAGAAACTTCGATGCTCACATTTGCGGGTGTGCCCAATAATGCAACACTGATCATCAGAAGGATAAATGGAGAAATCATCGCCACACTCAAAGAAAATAATGGCGCCGGTGGAATCATGTGGGACGGAATGCTTTCAGATGGAACGACCATTCAAAGCGGAGTCTATCTCTATTCGATTGACATGGGAGGCAAACAACAGATGCATAAGTTTACAGTGATTCGGAAGTAGGAATTAATCCCCAAAAACTACCCTTGCACCCTCTTCACCATCTTCCAGGAAATGTCCTGTTCTTTCGATTGTTGAGAGATCGTGCTTCCGCGCATTTTTGCGCATAGGACGGATACTGAAGTGCGCATGATTTCAATTTCACCTTTTTCTTTTATACGCTTTGCTTGCAGACTTGGCGTTTCCTTACCTGATTCATCCACGGAAACGAAGCGTTCCTGAATTTCATAGATATGTCCATTCGGCGCGATGAATATATCACCGGGCAATGGATCCGAAAGTGGATTTCTCATCATTGAAGGGCCTTTTTCAAGAAGTTCTGAAACTTCTCTGTTTCAGGTGTATAGCCGGTTTGATCAATCGCTTTGCCATCGGGAGTGAGAATCACATAGAGTGGCAATTCGGCGGATTGATATTGTTCCTGCATCATGCGTTCATTTGCTTTGTCTTCAGGACGATTGCGATCGGTATATAAACGCACCTTGATCATCTTGCCCATAAGCTCGGAAATCTCAGGACGAGGGAATACATTCTTTTCCATCTTTCTGCAATTGGTACAAGTCACGCCCGTAAAATCAATGAAGATTGGTTGATTCTTCTCTTTCGCCAATTTCAGTGCTGCTTGATAATCTTCCGTCCATTCCTCTTCTTCGGATTTTGTGGAACTACCCATCGATGCGGTTGCAGTGGGGACTGTTGAGTCCGAATAAATGAATGCTTCGAATTCACCTACGGGACGACCAAAAATTCCCTGCAATAAATAGAAGGAAACAGTCGCAAACATCAAGGCCCATACAACGCGCATTGCACCAAGATTCTGTACGGGAGAATCGAGTTTCATGCGGAAAAGACCCAAGATATAGAGCATGCTGAGAATACTGCAACCAACCCAGAATGCAAGAATGAGTTCACGAGAGAATAAACCCAATTCCCAAGTTGCATCAGTTCTGCTGAGATAACTCAATGCGAGCGCAAGTTCGAGGAAACCAAGAACCACTTTCACATTATTCATCCAAGTACCGGCTTTGGGCAATTTATTGAGTCTGGAAGGAAAAAGTGCAAGCAAGAAAAATGGCAAAGCAAATGCCGTTGAGAATCCAAGCATGCCTAGCATCGGATAGAATAGATCTCCTTCGCCTCCCTTCACCGCGCTTGCGGCCTCACCGAATGCGGCAGCAACAAAACCAAGTGTACATGTGAATGAAGTGATGGAGAATGTGATGCCCATGAGCAAAACGCTACCAAAACTATTTCCTTTTGAGGATGCCGAATTGAGTTTATTGAGCAAACTCGGCGGAAGCATGATTTCAAATGCACCGAAGAGATTGAATGCGAATACGATGAATATCGTTGCGAGGAATAAATTCATCAATGGATCATTCGCAAAATTTCTGATGCCGGCGGCATTGGAGAGAAGTGCAAACAAGAGACCCAAAATGGTGAATGTCGCGATGATACCAGTTGCAAAAACCATGGAATCAACCACGCTTTTGGCACTCGGCTTTTCGGAACGCTTTGTAAAAAACGACACCGTGATTGGAATCATCGGATAGACACATGGCGTGGTGAGCGCGGCAAAACCGGCAAGTATGGCGGCCCATAAAAATGAAAATACACCTTCATTCTTGGCATCATTATATTCTTGCTGAGATTCAGATACCTTGGCTTCAGCAACCTTTGTTTCACCTTTTTGCGGAGCTTGAGGTTTCGCTTGTTCAGACTGGGTCACGGCGGTTGAATCTACAGCAATAAGCGCAGTATCAGCCGCAGTGATATCAGTAGCTTCTTGAATGACATTCATCACAATGGCATAGCGCTTCTTGGGATAGGTACAAATACCCTCATCCGTACATACTTGTGATTCCACTTCCAGAGAGTCTGCATATATGCCTTTCTTCAATGTTTTTTTCGTGATGAGTGGAATGATGATCGTCACCCTTCCATGCCATATACCAATTTGCACTTCGAAGGTGGAATCATAGGAAGTTTCGGAGCGAGGTGCCTGCAATCTTCCGACGGCAAACACTGTGTTTTTCAATGCTTTGATCGTGGTTGGAGATGGGCCAATACCCGATCCGGACTTCGCATTGCGTCCATTCTGCAAATGATCATAAGCATGCCAGCCGGATTCGATGTCGATCGAGAGGCGCACCATGACGGTATCACCGGCTTTCACGGAAAACTGCTGTTTATCAAGAGCAAATTTTGCATGCTCCTTCAAACCGGATTGAAAACCAAATGTAGTGGTCACACAAAGCAGTGCCAATATAAGTGGCATCAACTTGCTGAATAATGTAGTATGGGTTGAAATCTTCATGGTGATGTCAAGCAAGTACGATTCGGAATCATTTCACTTTCACTGCAAAAGGCAGAGAAATTGTTCTTGGTGGCAAACACATATTGCCATCGCATAATTGATACGATACTTCTATCGGAAATTTCACGGTTCCTTTTGTTGCCGTAGATTCAATGATGACAGGCAATGTGCAACTGAAAGAACCTTTATAGGAATGAACATCCATTTCGAATGATTCATCATATTTCGTAAGTGGTTTTGGAGCAATGACGGGCGCATGTTTCACTTGACCGGTGGTATCTGTAAAGAAGACATCGGTTTGTTGCGGACCGATACCTTCTTTGTTGATCATGATGGTGAAACCATAGATATACCAAGGTTTCTTGAGCGTGAACTTCACCGGAACATTGATGGTATCACCTGGTTTGCCACTGATGGATGACTTCACTTTCACTGTGCACTGCGAAGGTTCTGCTGAATAAACCATGCTTTGCGGGATATTGAATAATGCGCAAAACAATAGTATGTGCAGAGGATTGAGGAGAATTCTCATCGACAATGGCCTGTCATGGTTGATGTTGATGGGACAAAATACAAAAAAAAGCCCAACTTCAAGGGATTGTCAGAGATGAGAAAAAGCCCGTAACATGGCAAAAAAGAGCATGATGCGGGCTTAGGTTGGATTTACTGGTTTTTCAGCAGAAATATTTCTTGTTCAACATAAGAGCCGGACCCAAAGACTCCCAAACCACCGGTCACACTCGCCAAACGATAATCATATTGATTTCCACCCCAGCCGGCCTTGAACCATTTCAAGAAATTTTGATCGGGAGCAACAATGCCGAGTTTATGTTTTCCATACCATCTGAATGCGGTCCAAACCACGGGTGCTTTAGTTCCCTGGAAAAATCCATAGAGCGTCATATTACGAAGTCGTGGATTGTCCGGATTTCTTCTGAAAAATCGAAAGATTTTCCGATTACTGTCTGCGGTTGGAGGATTAAGATATTGTCCATATCCCAAGGTATCCAGAGAAGATATCACAATTAGATATTCTGGAATGCCTTTCACTTGCGTCCAACTGATGGAAAGTGAATCGGGAGCGAAAAGATTCAATGTGTCTGTTGGATATTGCAAAACTGATCGAGGTGGAGTTATCCATTTCACGCGCTCAGGTGTATAGGTTGTACCGGTTATGCGTTTTCCATCAGATAATTGCACTAGCAAATCATAACGAGTGGATGGTTCAACCAAAACTTGTTCATTCTGATAATGATATTCCCCGCCGCGTTCTGATTTCACGAATTCTAGATGCAGAGTGTCTGTCTGATTGCGAATGATTGCAACTTTTGCATCTTTCACGATGCTGTTTTCATAGACAAATGAATCCGCAACCGGCTGACTTTTCGTGATCATGATTTCTTTGATGGGTTCATCCACCAAGAGATATGCTTCAACTGCATATTGTGGGACATAATCAAAAGCAACAGGATCTTCACAACTTGAAAGACCGATGATCGTGCATGCCGCACAAAGAAACACTGCGATATATTTCATGGTAATACTCATTAGAATTTCACCTCCAATGCAACAGTTGGAAGAATTGGCAAGAGTCGTACATCCGTCACTTCGGTCACTTCCTTTGAAGTGTCATAAAATCTAAACCAGATATCTCTTCTGGAATACACATTGAAAATATCAATCATAACCCGAGCGGGTAAACCCCACAAGGTTGTATTATAATTCACATTGAAATTCAGTTGATGTGTATTTGGAAGTCTCAGACCATATCGATCTCCCGGTACAATATGCGGAGAGTCGATTGTCTCACCGGGTTTTCTTGTGGCAAAACGAGATGTTGCCCCCGTATAGGATTGACCACTTTGAAAAGTGAATGTCGCACCGAATTCCCAAGTTTGATTGAGTTTATATAATCCGACTATTTTGATATCATGTCTGCGATCATATTTTGGACGAAATATTCGGCCTTGATTCACGCTGTCGAATTGACCAAACACATATCCCAATCCATAGCCCACCCAGCCGGTGAATGCTCCCATTTTTTTCTGCAAGAAGAATTCAGCACCATAGGCTTCGCCATCACCTGTAAAAAACACATCACTGACTGTTCTACCTTGCGTATTGTTTACCTTCAATTCACTGATATTTCTGAGGTCTTTATAATAGAAATCAAAATTCATGTCATAGCCCTCAAAAGGCTTGGTCTCAACACTGAAAATATAATGTGTTGCCTTTGATGCCGGCACTGTATTGTCTGTTGGAAGCCATGTATCAAAGAAAGTGAAATCAGGTTGCGTTGCAAGTCTTAAATATTGATGGAATATTCCCCAAGATGCCTTAAGCACGATATCTTCCTGAAACTGATAGCGAACCGCAATGCGTGGATCAATCGTGAATATCTTGCTCGAATCCCAATAATTGAATCGGAAGCCGGTTTGCACTGAAAACAAATCACTGAGTTGATAATTGCCTTGCAAATAATAGGCATGGGTATAATCACTTACCGTAAAATTCGTGAGACCCCCTTCGCTGATTGTTCCGGACTGTGCAACCGTATCTGCATTCCCTGAAAAATTCTGCATATAACCGAATGTATAGGATGTACCTTCATAGCCGGTTTTGATGGTCAACGCATCACTTGCAAACCATTCAAGATCAGCTCTTGCAGTATAATCAAGAATTGTGTTTTCAATCTTGAAACTAAATCCACCATTGTTTCCGGTAAAGCCATTCACATATCGGCTTCCACCAAGATTGACGGAAGTGAAGAGATTATCTCCGAAAACATGCGTCCAACGAAATGCGCCATTCGTATTGCCTATGCCAACTTCAAAGTCAATTCCGGGTGCATCAAGTACGAGTTTGTCTGCACTCATGAAGCCACTCAAAGATATCTTATCATTTTCACCCAAGTCTTGCGTGACTTTTGCATTCAAATCATAAAAATTGAAATTCGGGAGTGGTTCATTTGGATCTTCAGGTAAAGCACCGAGTAGTAAATCAAGATAGGTTCTGCGGCCACCAAGGAAAAATGCGCCATTGCCGATAGGACCTTGAAATGACCCACGAGAGGAAATCAAACCAAGAGAAGCGACGCCTTCATATTCATCTCTATTTCCATCTTTTTGAGTAAGATTTAGTACTGCTGACAGTCTGCTTCCATATTCAGCCGGATAGCCACCCTTGATCAATTCAACATCTTTGATTGCATCCGGATTGAAGGCTGAGATGAAACCAAACAAGTGTGAGGGATTATAGACTGTTGATCCATCGAGGAGAACAAGATTTTGATCCGGAGATCCACCGCGAACATAGAGTCCGCTGGAGATTTGAGATGAAGTCAAAACACCCGGAAGGAATTGTAATGCTCTGAACACATCCGCTTCACCACCTACGCGTAATTGCGTGAGCTGTTCCATCGGGATATTAACACGTGAAATGGAAATCTCTCTTTTTTCTACCTCACGATCTGCTTCGACATTGACTTGATCGGCAAGAACATCACCTTTTTTGAGTTTGATGCTGACTTTCTTTTGCTCACCCATGCTAAGAGTATGTTCTTGTTGCATTGTCGTATAGCCAACACCGGAAATTTTCAATATGACTTTTCCGGGTTTGATGGAACGCAAAGTGAAAAAGCCCTGCTTACTGGTATATGCCCCGATTTTGGTGTCTTTTACTGTGACCATCACACGAATAAGAGGCTCCTTGGAATCTGCATCCACAACAAAACCTGAAATCGAGGCCATATCAGATGGCTCAGGTTTTATAGCATATAACAAATCAGGAAATGTACTCGTGATGAAAAGAATAGTGAGAAAGGTGCGGATCATGTACTTTATGGTGATGATGAATAATCTCTGATTAACTCAAAAGCAATCGATATCTGAGAAATGCTTAATTGACTAAAAAAAATCGCGTGAAAATGTAAAACTTGTGATAGTAAAACGATCCGGAGGTACAGATAGTTTCATGATTCTGAAACAATAAAGTCATTCTTTGTAAGCTTTTGACAAATGTATAGTAATGAAGATGGCTACAACTGAACTTTTGTTCAAAATTGCTATGGATTTGATCATCAAAATCTGTTGTATCTGGTTATCGCAATAGACCGAGCATGTCTTTCACGGCTTGAGGAATGCCCGTGAACAGAGCTCTGGAAATAAGTGCATGACCTATGCTGACCTCCACCAAACCCGGAATTGCTTTGATTGGGGGAATATTATGATAGTTAAGACCATGCCCTGCTGTCACTTTCAATCCTAGTTCATGAGCTATTGAGCCGCCAATAATCAAGTGATTGAGTGCTTCTTCGGCTTTGACTCCTGTGGATTCGGCATATGTTCCTGTATGGAATTCAATGATGTCGGCACCAATGTTTCGGGCAGTTTCTATCTGCTTTGAATCCGGCTCAATAAAAAAACTGACCTCTATGCCTAATGCATGCATTCTTTGAACAAGTTCTCGATATCTTGATGGATCAATGACAATGTTTAGTCCACCATCAGTTGTCAATTCCGCTCTTTTTTCCGGAACAATTGTCACAAGTTCGGGTTTCACATCTTCAGCAATGCGAATGATTTCTTCTTCGGCTGCCATTTCGAGATCAAATTTTGTATCGAGTTCTTTGCGTAATGCGTACACATCAGCATCTTGAATATGCCGACGATCTTCCCGCAAATGACATACAATCCCCACAGCGCCGGCTTCAATCGCAAGACGAGCCGCATGAATTGGATTGGGATGGGAGCCGCCACGAGCATTGCGCACCGTTGCCACATGATCGATATTTACAGCCAAATGAATCATGACAATTCCAAAATGAGAGAATGTTTTCTCTTACAAATGTAAGAGTGAACTGAAAAACAAAAAGGACATATCGCAAAATATGTCCTTTTCATGAAAATGTAGGTAGAATCAATCTTTATTGACAAATGGAACTGTAACCGATTTACCCGAAGATGTTGTAAACATCACATACAGCATGCCTTTGTGCAATCCATTCAGAGAAAGCTGCTCGGTATGATCACCAAACATATAGTATTTTTTCGGTAGTGATCTTACAACTCTTCCTGATTCATCATATACTTTGATTGTAAGATGATCCGCATCCAACATAGTGAAAGAGACTTTAAGAAAATCCCCTTCCTTATTTGTTATCGGGATGATATTCGCATGCATTTCATTGGCATTTCCAGAGAACCTGCGTTCATTGATTGCATAACCATTTTGAACTGGCACGGTTCTCATGATTCGTGACTCATTTCGGATATTCACCACTCCGGTAATCATGGTTGTATCCTTCATAAAATCATCGGACTTGCAAATGATACGAAGGAGTTCACCTGAATTTGTAAGTCCGTCAGGAGCATCAATGATAGCTTTCAGCGTTTTTCCAATGATCTGCTTGGAACGAATGTGCATGTTTTTTGCAATTGATAATGCAGGGTTTATTGTAACATCATGAGGAATCAAATATCCATCTTCGAATTGAAGATTGACTTCATATACTGAGCCACCCCAATCAGAGGCATCATCAAATGTTCTGAGTACAATCACAGATTCGTTTTTATCCGATGAATCAATTTTGTTGTCGATAAGGATTGGATTTATGATTGTATTACTTCCAAAAAAGTTAAATGGCATCTCACGGCAAATGCTCTGATTATCTACATTGCTGAATCCTGTTTGATTGGATTGTATGCTTCTTGGAATATTTGCATTTTCATTGTCGCAAAAACTTGAAGGACCCGGATCACAGAAGAACATCTTCCAAGCACCTTCACTCGCTTTAATGCCGAATTCATAAACGGTATGTGGGCTTTTGTCTCTTGCTGAAACATCCATTCCGAATTTTCCACCTTTAACTATGCTTGTATCATTCGAAACATCATTACCATTTAGGAATACACGGATTCCTTTTCTAAGACTATGATATACAAAAATACCCCAGTGTTCGCTTCCATTTCTGGTTGTTAACTCGAAAAGATTATAACAGTTTTCTTTATCCGGCTCTTCACTTCCGAGCACCCAATCATTCAGGATATACAATGTTCCATCGCAATAATCAGCATATAAATCGGAAAATCTTCCACTTGCCGCTCTTACACTTGACCATTCTTTCGTGCTATCAGGAAAGCGTGTGAATTTTCCGTCAATTTTATGTTTTGATAAACAGTTTAAAACCGGATTGACAGATCCGGATCTTCCGATTCTGGACCCAGAATTTCCTAATGTTCCAGCAATGACCATAGATTCGGTTGTCAAACCTGCTGCTCCTGCAAGTGGGACATATCGTTCATCTCTTCGTAACTCAATGCCATTCGAAGACAAGACTCCATGGAAATATGAAGGATCTTTGACCAATCCAAAATGCGTGGAATTACAACGAACGATGGGTCCGAATGATTCAACGGGATTGGAATAAACAGGCAAGATGAAATTACCCGGTTTCACTTTGATAGCGAATTCATATATCGTATGCGAAAATGAAGCCAATGGAGAAGATGAGAATGAATAGTCCGCACCAATCACAATGTCCGGATCTTTGGAAACATCAATTCCATTCTTTTTTATGGTATAACCATTGCGTACATTATTATTTATTTTTATCTCCCAATGCTCTGCACCATCACCTGTCACCATTTCGAAATAACTGAAACAAGTGGATGCATCGGGCTGCTTGCTTGTTTTACTCCAATCACTTAGTACATAGAGCATTCCCGTTTCTGCGCAATAATCCATATAGAGATTGGAAAATTTGCCCTGAATAGGAATGATATCACTCCATTCTTGTTTACTACCTGATACTCTCCCTGAAAACACTCCGTCAATAATATGCATGGGTGTGCAGTTTTCATAAGGAGTATTGGAATGCCCTCCGGGAGGATTATATACTACTGGTCCGCGAGGTAGACCTGAAGGATTCTTTCCGGCTTCAATCGGCTTTCCATATTGATTTAGAGGATCCGGATTGATACCATCCGGCAATGCAGATTGTGACATTGCACCATTGCGAATAGTCATAATTGTGGTTATGGGATCAATATCTCCTGATTCGTATTCATGCGATACCAGAACGTCCCCTGCATTGGTTTCGATTGGAACTCTGAATGTGATGATTTTGCCGCTGACATTCACGATTTCGGCTTCGATCGAACCAACTTTTACAATATGTTTTACCCTGGGACCGGATTGGAAAATACTTTCCTTGATCACCAATGAAACAAGATCACCTGCATATGCAGGATTTGGAAATACGGATAGTGTGGCTGAATATAGTGCATGAGCAGTAAAACAAAACCCCATCACCCCAAGTACAAGAAATAGTACGAGTTTACACATAACGTTACCCTAAGAAAAATAAATGGGTGGCTCCCCCGAGCCACCCGAAAACTCATATGTTTATTTCGTGATGATCATCGGACGCATGATAGTCATTCCGTCGATCTTTATCACCACTGAATAGTATCCCTGTGGTTCACCTGACAAGTCAAGTGCTATTTTATAACGACCTTGATCTTGTGGTGCATTGAGAATAGTACGAATCAATGTACCATCTTGAGCGTAAATTTCAATTGAAACATTTCCATAAGTACCTACTTCATATGCAAGAACTGTGTGTCCATTGCTAGGGTTTGGCATTAATTCGGAAACGGGTGAATCCATATCACCATAATTGATGAACACATTTGTTTCATCAACAGTCGTATTGACTGAATCACACTTTGTCCGGTAAGTAATTGTATTTATCTCAACTTTGCCATTCACAGGCATGAACACTTTGATAGTGCGTAGTGTATCACAAACTCCTCTGCAAGGCGGAACGGGAACTCGTATGACGCAGCATCTATCATTAATCACTTCACGAGTCAATTGTTGATAAACTGAGTCCAAAGATGCAGATGAATATACTTCAAATGTTTTCCCTCTTGTCAATCGAGCCAATTCTTTCAAATCTGCCAGACCTGCCTGATCGAGTGGGTCTTCTTTATTCAAACCAAATGCTATGGAATATATCGGCAGTGGATTGATGGTGTCTTCTTTTATTTTCCTGACAACAGCATTAAAGTCCGGAAATCGATTATTTCCTCCATCGCTTAAAAGAATTATCGCTCTATTAGGATTCGGATGTTTTTTAATGGAATCGATAGCACGAATAACTGCTTCATTCATGGCTGTGAAATCGGATGGAATCAATTTATCGATGGCATCTTTAAGCAAGAATTTATTATTTGTCCATGTTTGATCAACCTTGCTAGTATCGGAAAATGAAATGATCATAGCCTCATCTTTTGGCCCCAAACGATCAACGAATTCCTTACTTGCAGTTTTGGCCGCCTCGATTCGTATCCTGCTATCTGTGGGGCTGATAAAATCCATCATGCTTCCCGATCTATCGAGTACCATTGCCAGGGCAACTCCTTTTTCTTTCTTTTGATCGCATGATATAGAGTCAGGACACAAGAAAAATGAACTGTCGACTATCGAATTATTGCTATCTAATCCACAACCTACTTTGTGAAAAATCGCCAAATCATTAGCACTTTCAAGAATATTCTTTCTTCCCGATACTGCATTTGAATCCTTTACAAACACACCGACTGTGACGTCCAAAGCTATAAGCTCACCAAGAGGATTATAAATACCTACGGGCTTTTCACAAAATTGTATCACGGATTCTTCGATTGTCACTGTCAATTCATCCACATTGTCTGAATATCCGGGTATGAGTCTCTCCAGAGTCAAACTTTCAATCGAATCAAGGATATTGAACTTGAATGGATTGCCCGTACCAGGAATTTGGAATGTGTATGTATGATTGGTTTCAAATGATCCTGCATATCTTGGATTCAGAGGTTGCCCATCCAAACGGAACCCCAAATGTTTGAATGCATTGATACGAGTCCTTACATTCTTGCGCAAATTTGGGATCGTATTCATTTGCGTATTGGTTGGATAACTATTTGTATCAGAATATGGAAGCTGTAGTACATAAATTGGATATGTGTCATTTCCATTCACAAATGTCATAAAGGGCCAAACCGAATGAGATACATTAGGACTTACTGAGTAAATACCCCAAGCATCTCCCATGACTTTTGATGTATTGCCGGTGAATGAAAAAGAGCCAGTAACTGTAATTGTGTATAATGAACCAGGATCAGTATTGAATGTTGTTTTTACGATTTCGGGTGAATTTGCCTTGACAGTCATAACTTCCTTGACTGATTTGCCCGGTTGAGCCGTCACATAAGTCTGCATGAACCCCAGCAAACAGAAGACGATAGATAGTATGTGATTTCTTTTCATAGTTGTTCTCTCATAAGAATATTGTGTAGTGTTCAGCATGACCCTTACTCCTGAATGATTATTTCATGCTGTTTGATCATGTTCCCTTTTGCGAACACTTTTGCTATATATTTACCTGTCGCAAGACCATTTGTGCTTAATGTCACGCTATTTGATCCTTTTTTCAGGTTTTTGATATTCATATAATTGATCAGCTTTCCGGATGCATCATATAACTCAACGCGAACTTGGGTCGAGCCGGATAATTGCAAAGGGAATGTTGTATTCAATTGCGCTGATTTTTTTCTCGCGGGAATGACTTTCGTATACAATTCTTCCCCGTTTTGTCTTTTACTGAGAAATGTCTTGGCGCAATTTGTTTTATATGTGGTAGCTCTGGCTGTAACACCACCCTCAAAAGGATAGTATATCACGATTGTTCGCACTGTATCCCCACTGCCTTGCTCACAAGGAGCAACGGGATATTCAATTGAACAACATTCTTGCTCTCTGATATCTCTGCTAATCAATGCATATGTTGAATCCAGTGCTTTACTATTGGTGATCTGGAACACTCTACCGCCGGAAGCTACTGCGATACTGTCCATTTTTTTTAATCCCGCCAAATTATTTTCAACTCTTATACTATCAATAAACTTCTCTGTTGGATCTGTTATTGTGGTGTCAATTCTGGTATCCATCCCGAGAGCCAAAATAAATATAGGGATATTGCGAGTGGCAGGCAGTTCATTGATCACAACCTGTGCATCAATTGGAGCAATATTATTTGCTCCATCGGTTAAGGCAACAATTGCTTTCAAACGATTATCATGACTTTTCGTTCTGGCAATGGCAGTGATCAATGCTTTATGCAATGCAGTTTGCAATACAGTGGTATTCAATCTTGCACTGAATGTATTGATGCTATTTTGCACGGTTTGTTTATTTGGGGTCCAATTGACATCAACATTGATATCTGAAGTATCAGAGAAGGATAACATCAAAACGGAATCTCTAGAAGAAAGCCTGTTTAAAAAATTTGTTGCGGATTTTGTTGCAGCGTCAATTCTGGGTGTTTTATCATCTCTGCTCACAACATCCAACATGGAGGAAGTTCTGTCAAAAAGCATTGCAATGGATACCGACTCAACCGATTTATTGCAACTTATGCTGTCAGGACAAACAAACTTTCCATTGTCATAAATGGCGATCTGATTTTTGTCAAACAAAATATTACGTTTTCCTGTTGCCTTATTGGTATCTGTAACAAACACTGAAACATCAACTTTGATACCTGTCATTTTTGTGGTATCATTCGGATCAAGTTGTGGTGCGGCTGAACAAATATTTACAAAGTATGGGATGATTTCTTCAATCAATACTTCGATTTCTCCAGAATTATTGTCATAATCACCTTTCAGCAAAGAATCGGCATTTGTATATACTGAATCAATGATTGCAAACGTTAATGAATTGCCGTCTCCTGCTCTTTCAAATTGATATTGATGATTGATAGGATCATATGCTGTTTTTGCTATTGGCTCACCGTTTAATCTAAAGCCCGTCCACTTTTTCAAATTGAACTTATAATCGGGAAACACAAATAGTGGAAATGAATCATATGGGAATGACATGGTATCACCAACCCACATTGGTAATTTGTATCCGGGATATGTATCACCGGAAAGTGTGTCGACATATTCCTCAGCAGGCCATTGATTGTTTGCTATTCTGGAAATAGGTGCATCATACACATATCCTGCATCTATGCCATTGCCTAATTGTTCCGGCCAAATGGAAAATTCCCCTTTTAATGTGATTCTGTATCTCTTTCCTGAACGCAATTCTTCTGAAGCAATCGAAGAACCGGAATTTGCTTTGATCTTCAATAATTGCGGGAAATCTGCATGCAACTCTACACCACCAAGAATCACCAGAAGTAGTAGATAGCGCATAAAGTGTGTTATAATAAACATCAATGTACCCTGTAAAAAATGTGTTTTCATATAGCCTGTCATTGCAGGCCCCCATAAAATCTATCCATGTTGACCTCATACTCAGGGGGTGTTTGTAATCGGTACACATTAACTAATTCAAATATAGTGCCAATATGAATAACATGAATCATCATGGAAATAGTTCAAGCTATGTAACTATATTCATATCAATATGTTATAGACTTTTCAACATCTTTCTCGATACACATTCTAGCTATGTTTTGCACTGTAGATGTGTGTAAGTTATTTCACACTATTTTCTGTTGTGTGAAGGCAAAAAAAAAGCAGGTTTTTCAACCTGCTTTTTATGTCATCTTACGATATACATTTTCCTTGATATTGTCTCCGTGCCATGCCTTATGACAATGGAGTACATACCTTGCGGCTCGGAACTCAAATCAACATTCAGGCGATATCTTCCAATATCCTGGAATCCATCAAGCAAAGTCCGAATTGGGACTCCATCTTGATTGAATATTGCAATTAATACATTACCATATGTTGGAATTTCATAAGCCAAAGCAGCCAATCCATTTCCTGGATTAGGCGCAATATCAGATACATTGAAGGGCTCACCATTGCTAATCAGCATATCATCATATTCTTCAAAGATTGAATTGTATGTTGTATCGCATTTGGTTCTATATGTAAAATTCCTTGTTATGATTTTTCCTTGGACAGGAAGAACCAAAGTGACAACCCTCACTGTATCTCCTTTATTTTCACACTTAGGCACTTTATAGATGATTTTGCAGCATTTCTTTCTAAGAATTTCTCTTGTTCTCAAATTCGCATAGACATCATTGAGTTCTCTAGCACTATTGATGAGATAGAATTGTCCACCGGACTCTCTTGCAATAAGTTTCAGTGTATCAACTCCTGCCAGGTCTTCAGGGTCTTTGCTTAGACCAAGTGATATGCAGTAGATTGGTACTTTGATAGGACTGGATTTTATCTCTTTCAAAACAGCATCATAATAGATTTTACGATTGACAGAATCAGGATGATGTTGATCTGAGCCATCGCTCAACAATACAATACCCTTTACAGGATTTGTTCCTTTGCGAACTTTATCCAATCCTTTAATGATTGCCTCATATAAAGATGTCCAACCCTCTGCTTGAATTTGACCTATGGCATTCTTAAGTAATTGCTTGTCATTAGTCCAATCCTGATCGAGAGTTACTTGGGTTGCGAAGGACATCACAAACCCTCTATCTTGCACTTTCATTGAATCAATAAACTTATTTGCTGCCACTTTGATCGCATTGATTCTAATTGATGTATCTAGGGCTTTATCTATTTCTAATGTCATTGAACCGGATCTATCAACAAGAAGCCCTATATCCAAACTATCCTGTATGCCTGTTCTCGTTTCACAGATAACTTCTGTTGGGCAAATGAAATAGTCTTTGTCAAATAAGCCGATTTTTCCTGATCTAAACTGAGATTCCGTGACATTCTGCAAAGAGTCGGTCAAGACAGAGACATCAACTTCCAATTCAAACGTGGAGTCTGTTTGTTGCTTGGCTTGAACATCGCAGAATACGAGATTTTTGGTCTTTTCTATCTTTACGGTCAAACTTCCCGAATTATCCGCATATCCACCTTGAATGCCTTTTTCCGTACGACTAATCACTGAATCGAGAATGCGCAAGGATATCTCCTTTCCATCGCCAATCCATGTGAATGTATAGGTATGATCGCTCAATCTGAACGGTCTTTGTATTGGTAAATAGTTATTCAATGGTACATCATTGAATCGAAATCCAATATGTTTGAACGGGTGAATCCTCGTCTTGAGTGAATAGCCGGGTGCATTATATCTTCTCGAGATTTCTGAGATTTGAGAATCAGTCGGTATTACATCTGGATCCTCCACAGCCAAGGGCAGGAGATATACAGGCATTTTCCATAAAGTGGTTTGATTTTCATATGCCTCCATTGGCCAGAAGCCAGTGGTCAATTGTTTGGAAGGAACATGATACACATACATGGCATCCACTCCATAAGCAGTGAATTCCGGCCACATCGAATATGTACCCGTGACCGTTATCGTATAGCTTTGACCTAGGATTGAGGGTGCTGTGGTAATGATTTTGGAATCATTGGCTTGCAAAACAATTGTTGTGTCATCAAATGCATAGAGATTCACACCTGAACACAGTAAGCAAGCCCAAAACAACATATGCTGTAGGGTTTTCATTGTATTTCTCATTAATTGTGAATGTGATTGAACTATTGACTTCATCATTGTACTACCTCCACAGGAAGTTGATGAATCATTGTTCCATTCACTCTGATGACAGCTCTATAATAGCCCCTTTCTATTCCTTTGATTTTCAGTGGTATCTCTTGCTTGCCTGCCTTATGATTCTGTTTGTACACTTCCCCAATCAGGAGACCATTTGCATCATATAGTTCTATGACTACTTCGCCCTTGGCATGTTGAGGAATACTCAATGCAAATTGACTTGCATTCTTGATTTGAAGAATGCGAATCGGTTTCTGAATTGAAGAATATGTAGGATCAAGATCTCTCATGCGCATACCTGCCAAAAGCTTTTTGCAAGGCGTTTTATAGGTGATGTCTTTTGTTTTCACAGATCCATTATCCATGAAATAGATCGTTGCAGTTCTCACGGTATCGGCTTTTGATGTATCACATGGGGCTATGTCTTTAAAGAAGACAGTACAACATTCTTCGCTTTTCACTTCCGTGCTTAATTGATCGTAAACCGCTGTGAGCTCGGCAGCATTTTGAACAGTAAAGAATTTCCCATTGGAACGTTTTGTGATTTCTTTCATATTTTCCAATGCTTCCGTGATTCCCGGCTCTTGTGGGTCAAATCCCAAAGCAACAATGTAAATTGGAAGTGTCCCACTAGTTGAGATTGCATTATATACCGCCTGAACATCCGGTTCTATATTATTGACTCCATCGGTAAGTGCAATAATTGCTTTCTTTGTTGCAGTCTGTTTTTTTGTCTCATCAATTGCTTTAATCAATGCAGCATAAAATGCGGTTCTTCCATCGATCCTGCTATAGATGCTATTGATTGTATTGACAGCAGTTGGATTTTGATTTTTCTTTGACCATGGCTTATCTATCGAAACACTATTTGCAAAGGAAATGATGCTGAGATTATCCTCTTCGCTCAGTTTATTGACAAATGATATCCCGGCTTGTTTTGCTGCATCGGCTCTAATTTCTCCGGTATTTCGATTGATGTCAAAGAGCATGCTGCCGGATCTGTCAAACACCATTGACAATGCCAATGAACCCTTGATTTCACTTGAGCAAGAAATACTGTCCACGCAATAGAAAGTCCCCTTGTCATAGAGACCGATTCTCTGAAACTCTCCTTCAGTGAGAAGATTTATCGGCTTGGAATTGGGATCAAATGCATTTTTCAACAATGCTATATTGATTTTCACGCCATTCATTTTTCCATTAGCGTCTGTAGTTGCTTCATGATTGCCACATTCATCCACATAGATTGAGTCAGGGCCGGTTTCTTCGATTCTCACGGTGAGATGACCCGCATTATCAAGATATGCAGGCAATGTTCTTCCCGAGACCACACTGATGACTGAATCGAGGATTTGGAATGTGAGGGGTCTTCCCAAGCCAACTGTTACATAACTGTACACATTGTTTGCATTATATGCTTGCCTTGGCAACATCGGCGAACCATCGATTCTGAAGCCCATATGATTTCTGAAATCAAACTTGTACAGGGGAAACAGAATGCTGATGATTGGATTATTCGGAGGAAATATCTCCTGAGATCCAACCCAATGCGGCAATGGAAGAGAAATCACCGTATCAAGCGGATAAATGATATACTGCTCTTCCGGCCATCGCATGGCTTCGATTTCGCTTTGCGGTGCATCATAAATATAATTTGCATCGACACCGACCGAATCAATGTTCGGCAACCACCTCCACATGGAATAAGTACCGGACACGGTGACTTTATACCGCACGCCGGGCCTTAACACGGAAGATTGAACGGGTTTCCCCGTAAATGACGGAACGCTAATGGTCTCGGGAAATTGAGCCGAGAGCATGGCGCTGTTGAAGAGGATTCCAAGACAACATAGGACTCGAATCCACAACCTGAGTTGGGTAGTTTTCATGACATCCCTAAAAATGTAAAAAGAATAACCCGCAATGATGGGGCCCCGGATAATCGGATTTTATCACATGAATAGATGCAAACCCTCATACTCTTGAGGACATCATATTCATCGATACTGAAACAAGTTTGAGATTTGTAGAATATTGCCTAAAGTGTCGCACCCGCGATATCCCTTTCAGGCTTATTTCATGCATTGGAAATTTCCCTTTTCCAAATACCCATGAATTACTTGCTACAAAACACATAACAAATTACATATTTCACACTTATATGCAAGAAAGAAATTGAATGCCGAATATTCCAACTTAATATATAGGCTTATGCTTTGCAGGGCTTGATTTTTATCGATTTCTCAATAACTATAGGCATTAGATCTGCATCATGATCTGATTCCTTGATTAGGACATATCCTTTTTTCTTGGGATCTTTTCTAATCAATATTCTTCCAGGTTGAAGATGATCATACCAAACCATGAAGGGTTTGATGGGAATTATCCAAGATGAATGATGCAAAGACCATACCCTATAAGCATGCCAAGTTGATGTAAACCAGTCAGGATACAACCCTATTTCATCCCCGCCATCCCCATTCAGATCTCCTAAATTTTCAATTTTTCCTCCAAGGCATTGTTCAATTTTCAAAGTAGGGATTTTGGGATTTGAACATCTTGCATAACTATCGCATGGTCCTTTACATTCTAATTCTTTTTCCAACAATTCCGGTGCAACCACCCACATATATTCCTTGATTCCATCGCCATTGACATCGACTTCAATTGCATGACGAGGAATCTGTGCTTTTTGGGTCTTTTGTTTACTTTTCTTGATATCATCAGTTACTATGTCACTTTCCAATATTATTTTCCAATTCCCCGAGATTTTGCGGAAATGTAAATAGGAAGGATAATCCTTGACAGTTTCATTGATATACACACGTTTTTTAAAATTGCAGACATAATCTCCATTTGCAAGCTGATCGATTTGAATGGTGGATATGATAAGTTGTCTGAAATGGGGGTGCTTTTTGAAGAGCCGTTCTTTATCTGCTATGCATTTCTTTTTGGTGTATTGAGATCCATAATATTTAACTGTTTGAGCATAGAGTGAATTCAATAATTGTATATTTCTTCCATTATGGGCTTCGCTCCAATCCTGCACATGCATGATTAAGACAGGATTATCACTTATACTCCCCTGCAATGAATCAAATGGCATGGTCATGAGAATCACAATCAACATTGATTGGACTTTATCCTTGAATTCAATCAGCATGAATCAAACCCCAATAATAATTATGATGAATATTCCTCGGATTGTTCTATGCTCTCACTTTCCCAGAGTAGTCTCGCACTACCGATCAAGGCAATCAAATAGCCGGTGGTGATTAGTCCGGAACGCGATTCAAATACACCCTCCGCATAATTGGTGATGCTATAGCAAATGAGAGCTGTTGCCGAACCAAGTGCCAATATTTGAATAAGGGGGTCATGTCTGTTTTTCCGAGCCACTATAACCCCGGTGATAATGTGATACAAGATGATCAACCAGAAGGTTACGGCAAGTGGTATACCGGCCTTGAACATCAGTCCCGAATATCCATTATGAGAATATACAGCCCGCAAATGAGCCATAAGAATGAGGTCATAACGCAAATGTTCTTTTTGGAATCCATTACCACCCAATGGATAATTCATCACACCTTTCATCACTTCCTGTGTTTCCAGAACCCTTCCAAGATATGATCTATCCGTTGAGAGATTGACGCTGCTCGAAAGCCGGGTCTCAACAACCGTAAAAGCCAATTCCGAAGCATTTGGGAAAAATGTGACAAGCACGAAAATTGCCATTGCGATGAAACCAACAAATGTGCCGATCAATAATCGTCTTTTGGAGGCATCCAGCAGAAATACAAGAATGAAGAGACTGAGAAGAAAAGCCACCCATGATGTACGGGCAAGCGAAGCCACAAGAACAAGAATATACAATGTGGCAAATGCAATGGAAAAGATGCGAGCAGTCGTGCTTTTGACACAGATGAACATAAGCAATGCTATGATGCCGGCGGCACCAAACATGGATGCATCATTTCGAACTCCTTTATATAGGACTTCATATCCATATTGAAATTTTGAGGTGACTTGCTTGTATTCATATAGATTGTAAACACCAAATGCGGCAAATACAATCGAAAGAAGAACAATCAAATACAAAATCTGTGTGCGTGTTCTGAAATGCTCGCGAATTGGAAAATAAAAAAGTATCAAAACAGGTAATTGCCAACTTCGAATCCACTGCATTGGCTCAACATCATTTCCATAAGAAACAATTACGCTGAAAAATGATGCCACAAAGAAGAGTCCTGCCAATACATCGCCACCATTCCGAAATATCTTTCTTCTTTTCACCAAAAGATGCCATAAAAACCACAATATCAAAGAGCCATGATAAAAGGCGGCAATCAACACTTCAATCATTCCGATCCCGGCATCGGTTGACTTACTGAAAAAAGGCATGATGATGATGGCAAAAGACAACCAGATTCGAGCTAGAATCGAATCGCTGTAATCGCGAGGATCATATGGAAGATTGAATAATGACAAAAAGAACCTGTTGTTGCTTAATTTGAATTTTGAATGTTCGGCAAAATACTTGTTTTAAGGGATAAGTCTGCATAGTCGCTTTTTGGGAGGGTTTTGAGTGGTGTTGTAAAGGTATGTATTGGGGAAATTGTGCACACCGAGCACGTCTCGGCTGCGCTCATCTCGGCTGCGCTCGATGAGCAGTTTGTACACCGAGCGGAGCCGAGGTGGACATTATGCAAAGCCGAGGTGTCAGTACTTTGGGTTCTCAGCCAATGCCTTCATAAATGCAATGATATCAGAAATCTCCTGTTTCGTCAGATTCAATTTGTCAGATGGCAATGTTTGATTTGGAACATCAATTCCAAGTCCTATGCCACCACCACGATTGTAAAAATCCATGACTTCTTCTAGCGTTTTATATGCTCCATTATGCATATATGGTGCTGTTAAGCGTACATTACGCAAACCGGGAGTTTTGAAAGCATGCGCATAGATTGGGGATTTGTATTTGTATATACCACCTTTTCCAAGATCAGGATCAATCTTTTTTGAAGTTGGATGAGTGGGTACACCAAGAACTTCTGATTCCATGTCGGTGAAATGAGGCGGAACCAAACCCGAGAAAGTTGGTGGAAAATGACATGTGCCACATGCGGCTTTTCCCATAAAAAGATTAAACCCATTCTTCACTTTTTGAAGATTTTTTCCGGCTAAAAGAGTTGACTTCTCTCCACGAAGCACTGAATCGACAGGAGTCTCGAATGAAATCAAGCTGCGAACATATGCCGATAAAGCTGAGGAAATGGTTGTGGCATTGATTCGACCCGATTCAGAAGGGTATGCACTCTTAAACGCATCCACAATCTTGACATCCTGTGACAGTCTTTGAGCAATTTCAAAATAATCAGTATTAAATTCAATTGAACTTGATACAACATGCTCAATTTGCTCTTCAAGATATGTTGTACGGGAATCATGAAAATAACGAGGTGACAATGCCACATTGAGAAGACCTGGTGTATTTCTGTCTGTAAATGAATGTGGAACTGAACCGGGACTTTTCGCATGTCCATCCATGAATGCATGCTGGGGATCATGACAAGTGGCACATGACATCGAACCTGATTTGGATAAAGCATTACTTCGAAATAACATTGCACCCAATACTATCTTTTCTTCTGATGGTCTTTCATGTTTATTTCGAGCATATCCATAAGGATCATATGTAGAAGTGTGATATAATGTCGGAACTTCATATTGAATGATTCTATTTTTTCTTGAAACTTCAGTATTTATCTCAATTCCGGATTGAATGTGCAAAGAACCAATCAATGCATAAACCGGATTTACATAGTCTTTGGTGAATCCCCATCTGTCAAATGCATCAAAACTCCTTGAGGCAGATAACATATTTTTCCCTTTTCGAAGAAGTAACTTTAGAGAATCTGATTGTATTTTTGATGTTCTTTGAAATAAAGGCGCATAATAACTCAGGGCTTTGCCGGCACTCTCCCAAGATATTGCCGACTCCTTCAATGCATCACTAAAACCCGGAGTATCAAATCCGGATATTCCTAGTGTTCCGATTCGCATGATATTATTTCTAACAGCTTCAAGTATGATGCGATCGCTCAATGCTACTGACTGGATCATACTCTTTGCATCAACAATATGTTGTTTGAGCTTTTGGATATTGTATGTCAACGCAGGATAATCAATAACATCCTCATTCAAGATTTCTTCCATCACCTGCAGTCCCTCAGGTTCTATTTCCATGATGGATGGTATGGATTCATCCAATCGTGGCAATGGTGGACCATTGATCAACTGTACAGCTTCAGGATCTATATGCGCCAGAAACCACTCAAATTGCTTATATGATGCTCTGACCTGTGCGAATTGATATTTCAGCAAAGTTGTGTTTACTTGTTGTTTGACACCTTTCTCGAATGAGGACAATGTAGTTTGCATTGAATCAATCGAAGACATGATTTCAATTCTTACTTTCTCAGGTAGAGTGAGTTCTTCCTGCTTCATCGATATGACAATAGTTGTGCAAAGCAAAGCAACCAATAGAGAGAGTGTTTTTTTCATAGACTTAGATGTATGTACAAAAAGGTCTGATCTCTTTGAGACCAGACCTTTCATGAAGAAGATATTATTTACTGAATGATGATCTTTTGAACATCACCACGAATATTTTGAACAAAGTATGTTCCCGGAACGAGTTCTGAAATGTCAACTCTATCAGTATTCCAAGCCACTTTTACTCTTTGTCCACCAATCGTATAGATTGAAACATCAGATTGCTCATTGAAGTATAATGTTCTTGTTGCAGGGTTCGGATAGACTTGAAATCCTTGATATTCTTCAAATGAAGGATCTTCGAATACCGAAGTCACATATTTATCAAGTCCGGTTAGAAGCATTGTACATGAGTTTCCGAAATCACCTGTACTACCGGAAGATGGATGCTGTGAATTGATGAACATAGCTTTACCATCAGGGGTAGGTATTGCACCTGTGACCTCTGCTCCATTGGGAGTGATGAGCAATCTGCGCAAATCATCAAGAGTTGGATTTGATTTACTCATGTCTAGTACATACATCTCGCAAATATTATTACCTGAACCATCAATATCAGGATTACCTACTCTTCCTTTGCTTCTACCATTTAAATCTTCTTGAATAACCAGATAATTCTTGCCATTCAGATTCCAAGAAACAATTCCATCAGGGTTGGAAAGATGTACTTTATTTGTAGCATAATTTGCTGCCTTTCCACCTTCGAGAAATACACTCATTTTATTGGTCGCAGGATCAAATTCCAATACCCGACCATAATAATCAATGATCACTGTATCTTTTGTTTTCATTATTGAATCAGAGAATGGACCGGTATACACATCTCTATCCCATAAGTGTTTTGCAAGTTTACCGCCAGTTTTTAACCCATCTTTGAAACTTGTACCTGAATTGTCGCGACCTGTTTCTGTAATGTACACTTTGCCATTTACATCAGTGATCCATTCATGTCTTGTGAACATTGTCGCACCCTTTTTAAGTGCCACAGCACGAATGCTAAGCATGGAATCAAGGGAATTTTCAAGCGGCAACCATGTACCGCTATTTCCATCTACAGATTGCTTATATGCAAACAATTGACCCTCATTAAAATTTCCGGGCTGATTCGCAACAAACTTGAAGAATACAGCAGGCTGTGCATCATCTGTTAGATAGACTGTTTTGTCATCAGGCATCACTACTCCACCTTCATGCTCAAAGCGACCCCAATTGTACATTTTACGAGTGGCTTTTGCCTGTGCTGGATCAATTTCGACAAGCCAATTGAAATTTTGGAATTTCTTGATTGACCTTCCGGCAAAACTTGCCCCAGTGGGGATTGTCCAATCATTTGTGTCTCTAATACCGAGACCCGGCGCTGTTGCTTGACCAACGCCCTTTCCATAGGCTGCAAAAACAGTATCCTTTCCTTCCACAGGAACTAGGCCGACATTGATATCTTTATTGGATGTTTGAACCCACTCTTCAGCTGTCCAAATTCTTCCATTCCGAGCACTGATTCCACCGCAATTTGCAAGTGTGTTTCCAACGGCAGTGAAATCAACATTACGATAACCACCATTAACGATATAGTCACCGGTTGAAGTTTTCTTGACTTTGAATACTGTCATCCCGCCTCCATCACCAAGAATATCGTCTTTGACACGCATTTCATGGTTGATGGTAATATATGCAGAATCATTAGGAGCTTGTAGGTTGATCGGAGTATAGCCTATAAAGTCATGCCATTGCTTGGCAAGTTGCTTTTGACCATTGATACCAATGACTGTATCCTTACCACCAACGAATACCAATTTTGACTGAAGTGGTGATGGTGGAACAATAATGGTTTTTGCATTGAAATTGGTATCCAATGCAGGAAAGATCTGCTGAGACATTGCCGTGCCACCGGCAAGCATCAAGAGAAGGAAACCGTAAATAAAGTTCATGTTTCATCCATGCAAAAAGTTAATAATGAATTTTGCATGCAACTTATCGTCTTGATGTTTCGTGAATGTTTCCCTAATGTGAAGTTTCTATAAATTCACTAAATGAGAGGTTGACCCTTACATAATATGAGATGTCAATTACACAATAACTGTGAATTTATGATTAATCGTTCGGAGTTTACAAAAAGAACATTGAAAACGAGTTGAACATTATCAGATATCACAATCTCATATAGTCAGTGGCACCATCTTGATAAGATAGAGATTCAATCCATTTGCAATAAAAATGTTTGCATTGCCCCTCTATTTTTTAACATTGTCTCACCCATGGAGACGGTTGCGGGTTGTTCACCCATTTGCTTAGCGAGACTTACCAGGAAGTCATTACTTATATGAATTGCATTTGGCTTCCCCGTACTTTCTAATCTACTTGCTATATTGACAGCATCACCCCATAAGTCATAAGCAAACTTTTGTAGGCCTATCACACCTGCTATTACCGGTCCCGAGTGAATTCCTATTCTAATCTCGATATGATGTCCATTGAATGTGAATTCCTTGGTAGCTTTTACAATATCCTTTGCGAAGTTTGCCATTCGCAAAGCATGATCTTCAACTTTTTTGGGAATACCACATACTGCCATATATGCATCACCTATTGTCTTTATCTTTTCTATACCATGTTTAGAAGCCAAAGTATCATAAATAGAAAAATATTCATCCAATTCTGATAAAAGATTGGCTGGACTATAGTTTTTTGCTATTGCTGTAAATCCGATTATATCTGAAAAGAAAATGCTGACCGATTCTTCTTCATCGGCGATACGGTGTTCTCCCTTTAACATGCGTTCTGCAATTTCATGCGGCAGTAGATTGATGAGTAGCTTTTTTTGTTCAGCCGCTGCCGCCTTCTCAATCTGATGCATTTTCTCATACTCGGCCAATCTTCTATTTCTATCAATAATTTCAGCTTGATTTCTAACCGTATTCCCTACAATTTCATCATTGAGTAAATGATACTGATCATATGCTTTATATGCGTTTTCCCAGCTGCTTAGTTCAGCATATAATCCGGACAAAGTTTTATAAATGCGCATCATATCCATCTTTTTTTGTTCTTTCGATGCCGCTTCCATAGCCTTTTGCAAATAATCGAGCGCTTTCTCTTTTTTAGGATCCGCTTCCCTGAATTCTGCAAACAATAAACCAAGATTGTAGAGAATGTTGATTCTTTGAGAGTATTGATGTTTACTTGTAAAGAAATCCAATACCTTCGTAAAATACTCGAATGCTTGTTCATATTCAGTTCTGGCTAAATGTAGTTCACCAATCGATTGATAACATGACATCATATTCACTTCATCATCTTTTTCACTGAAAATCTTCAATGCCAGGTTATAATGCAATTCCGCTTTTTCATAGTCTCTCATCATAAAATATGATGAGCCTAGATGTAGATAGCAATGTCCAACAAGACTTTCATTTCCAAGTTCATTATGTATTTTTGTTGCTTGTTCAAAATACTCATTGGCATTCTCATAATACTCAAGCGAAAATTGAATATTTCCCATATTAATAAACAGGGTGGCCATTGTGCTCTTTCGATTTATTTTCGAACATATGTCAAGACCTTTTTGATAACTTGTCAAAGCACTTGAAAAGTCACCCAATTCTTTATACACATTCCCTGCATTATTGTAAATCGACGATAAACTAGCTTGATTGTCTGCTTCAATACAAAATAGTTCCCCCATTCTATACTGCTTTAATGAATCTTCATAATTCCCTAGTTCAAATTTCATCATTCCAAGATAAACATAGGAGGTTCCTATATTCCCCGGATTATTAGATTTTATAAAGTGTTTCAATGAAAGTTCATATTCTTTCTCTGCCTTTTCATACTCACCTTGATTATAATACATACTCCCCAGCAAAATATAAGCCTTACCCGCAAGATCCGGAAACTGCTCAGGATCTATTAAACCAATGGCTTTCCCGATATATTGTTTCCCTTCTGTAAACTCATATTGAGATATCTTCACTGTTGCTATAGATATGAGAGTTTTACTTAGCATTTCAGAAGATATTTCGGAATCATGTACTTCAATAATATCTTGCATTTGAACTGCAATTCTCGCCATATTCTTACTATCTGCGACTTTTTGATAAGCTTCAAAATAAAATTGGAAACATTGCATTCGCCAATCTAGATTGTGAGCATCCCAATGAGTAGTGTTTAACAATTCAGAAACTTCATCAGCCAATTGAGTGAATTTATATTCTGCGATAAGCTGTCTAAAATAGCTCTCTTTTTCTTGTATTATCATGGAAATAGATTTAATAGTTTAGTGATTATTACTTCAAACTTTCAAACTTTATAATAGTATTAAGTATATTTTATAAATAATTGAATTTACATATTAAAAAAAATAATCACTCATTTTTTTTAGAAAAGTGATAAATCATTGTATAAATCCTTATTATCTCTATTTATCTAACATCTTATTTTTTTAGAATAAAATATGTATGTCCTGCGCGATGAACTACATAATAACCCATAGGAAATAGTTGCATATTTATAGTTGATGTTTTTTCTTGTAATAGAATCTTTCCTGATAAATCATAGAGCCGTACTAATTCATATTTATTGCCAGAGAACTCAAGACAACCATCAACCAACATATATGATGTGCCATCTATCTCTTTGTCTCTAATAGAAACAGTACCTTTTACAATACACATTGCTTCTTTGGTTGTATCTGCACATTGTCCATTCGAAATAATGCAACGAAATTTTTGTCCATCCCTCTTCTGATCAATTGATAAAAGCGTCAATTCTTGTGTTGATGTACCAATTATACCAGATGAATCTTGCATATCAATAAAATCCACTGTCATTAGTTCTTGCCATCTATATGCAGCATTTAGTGCAGATGATTTTGCAAAAAATCGAGCAATTCCATTTTCCTGAACTTCTATATCTTTTGGTGATTCAATCATTGGTTTTTCAGGTTGCTTTAATATTATGGTAGATTGTGTTTTACATCCATTCGCATCTTCAATAATTACTGTATATGTTCCTTGTTTAAGGCCTCCGATTTCTCTAGTAAATTGAGTAGGAGTTGTTGACCATGAATATGTATATGGTGATTTTCCATTTGAAGGTTCTTGAACTCGAATTTTTCCGTTTTCTGCATTATAACAGGTAATTGTATCTACTATATCAATTTGTAATGGTCCCAAATTACAGTCGAGAAATTCTTTAATAGCTTTCATTTTGTAATTTCTAAATGGTTTTGTTGGGTCATCTGTCAGGCCCCAACATCCATATCTATTATAAGCACTTGAAAGTGTAAAATGCATTGCCAATCCGCCCTGTAAATCTTTCCATCCTTCCTTGTATTGTTGTTTCATAATCTTACCCATTTCTGCTGTTCTATGAGATTGTATCAATGCTGCTAAATTTTGAGTGCTACCCCCTGAAGGAACATGTGGGCCACCCTCATATGAAGTACATCCCCCAATCAGATTCCATTGTTTTGCTTTTTGAATAAATCTTGTTCTATTAAAATTATCATTTGGATTAGTACTTTGTGAAATTATCTGCTGAATCATGCCTTGATTAATGATACTGGTATCCTTTGAATTAGGTGAGTCTGTTTGAAAATACAAGGCCGTGCTGATAGCATAGATATATGAGCTTGGTTCTCCAAATACTCTTTTGATATAGTTTAGATGATTATCACTTCTTCCTGGATACACTTGTTGCCCAGCCATTATCACTCTAACTCGTTTGTTCAATGAATTATTACCAAATTCTCTTTCAAACCACTTTGCTATTTGTACGGTTCTTCTTGCATGATTTTCGTCAAATGTAATGCCCAGTGATTGTGCTTGAGCTGCATTATAAGGGCCATGAGTTTCTTGAGTTGGTGACCATACTTCATTACTCGACTCTACATATATGTCAATTTCAGGATTGAGAGTACTTTTTAATAATGAACATAATTGTTGAATATACAATGAATCGGTGGACATATGAATATTTATCCATATATCTTTCTTCATAATATTTGCAAAGGTAATAATATATTCCCAGCACCATCCATCTCTCTTTCCGTTTAAATTTACCATAGATATTTGACACGCATCACGAGATGTCTTTCTCTGCTTCCATACTTGTATTGCAGGAAATATTGGTTCTCCACCCCAAATATTTTGGACATTATAAAATCTATAACAAGAAAAATTTGCTGCTTTGCACAATGCAATATATTGATCTGTAAATATTTTATCTGTATTCAATTCATAGCCTGGTCTCATAACTTTCAATTCTGTAATACCAGAATTCAATGAAGCAGATTGCGTCCTGCGTGTGTTTCTTATATTTAAAAAAACAAGTCCATGATTTGAATTTGGATAGCCCCCAAGTATAATTTCAAAATATGTAGTATTGTCAAGAGAATCATAAATAACATTTTGTATGCTTGCGGATGTGCCTGTTATACGAATATCTCCTTTACCTTTAAATGAACTTTTATATATTCCACTATAATCAATTCTATATTGCTCTGGATCATCAATACTTCCACTCCATTCTGTTGCTGGCCTACCATCAAGTAATACTAAATCAAAGTCACTCATTGGCCAACCTAATGAGTCAAATTTAGATACATTGCTATATCTATTAGTATGATTAACAATATTAGTAAATGTATAATCATTTGTGATATTAACACCCAAACCAAAATCAGGTGTTGCATACACTGTCAAAACACTATATATAAATAAACACATATATAGCATTTTTATCATTTTCAGGTTTTTTCTATTTACCATATAAAACAACTCATTAGGGATTATCTGCAGTATTTCTTTTGCTTGTTCTAGATGTCTTTTTTCATGAGTAGCTATTATTTCAAATGCTTTTGATAGCGAGTAAACAATATGTCTATTCGATGGTGATGAAATTATAATCTTTTCAAGATTCCTATCATTAATTCATTCAACGTTAGTTATTAAAGTTTTGTGATGTTCAATTAGTACATTGATTAAGCCAGTGCTGGAACGATTTGGTTCCCATATTGGAAATGTCTTGATTTTGTTTTGTCTATCAGGTTAGACTGACTTTAAAATGAATGATCCAAGAATTGAAGGAATAAAACTAATCCTTGAGTGAAATGGCTTAGAATAAGTATTATAATAAATAGCATCGAATATTGGAAAATAAGTTTCAATAATAATTATTATATGCTCAATATTCTGTGCAATACTCCACACATTATCATGAGGTTTCCAGTTTAATTGTTCTTCACTCAGCTTATCAAATGCAGCTACAAACAAAGATGTATTGGTTTGGATTTGTTTTATAAAAGTATTTATAATTCTATGTATGATAATAATTAATAGAGTTCAGGACACATCATATAATTTGATTAAATTTTCTTACATATTTTTTACCTTGCTCTGCCTTGATGAGTATTGTGTTTTATGAGATTATGAAGTACTTTTATGCTGTGATGTATGCGGTGTTTTGTGAGATGAATTGGGCTTTTTTTTTTCTGAGCATCGCTCGATGACTTTTCAAGCATCGAGTATATTGTCCTCATTTCTTTCTCTGTCAGATCTCTCCAATCACCAATCGGCAGACCTTTTAATCCTATATTCATGATACGAATTCTTTCAAGCTTGATCACTTCATACCCAAAGTGCTCACACATTCTGCGGATTTGCCTATTCAGCCCTTGAATGAGAATGATGCGAAAAGTATTCGGCGTGATAAGTTCAATCTTACATTTTTTTGTCATGACTCCAAGCATAGGAACGCCATTCGCCATGGAATTAATGACAGTCTGATTTAGAGGTTTATTGACAGTCACCACATATTCTTTTTCATGATTATTTCCTGCTCGCAAAATCTTATTAACCAGGTCTCCATTATTCGTCAGGAATATCAATCCCTGAGAATCTTTGTCTAGTCGTCCTATTGGAAATATTCTTTTGCTATGATTCACAAATCGAATGATATTGTGAGGTACTTCTTCATCAGTTGTGGATTCAATTCCAACAGGTTTATTCAATGCGATGAAGATGGTATCATCACTCTTTCTCGGCTCAAGAGCTATCCCATTCACGACAACTCTATCACCCACATGCACCTGATCTCCAATCACCGCTTTCTTTTTATTGATGAAAACACGTCCTCTTTCAATATGTTCATCAGCTTCACGCCGTGAGCACATACCGCTTTCGCTGATAAATTTATTTAATCGGATGGAAGTGGATTTCATAAGAATCTAAAACAGATGAAATTGGGATTGTTCAATATCCCGTACAGACTTGTTCTTTTGCAATTAATCCTATATTCTTTTTGAAGAAGTGTTTCATTATACTATGTCTAGGCCTCCAAAATACTCCCTCACTAAATGGGCTAAGAAATGTGTGTCTAAAATCAAATGGTCTGTAAAGAATCAAAGTATCCCGACTATTTGAAATATCATTTTTTACTTAACCAGCCTTATCATTGTTAATATTGTACTTGATTGACAGTTCAGAGGATGTGAGTAAATTTATATCTTTACTCTAATTGATTAATTCAAATTTATTATGCTTAATAATGAAATCATCTTTGCCAGATTCATACAATTAATTATGTATACATAATATTGCAATTACTATTATTTATTGATGATCATTTTTCTTGAAATTGTTCTATCGTCGATGGTCAAGCGAACAATATACACTCCTGAATTCACATGAGTCAGGTCGATTACATTCTGCGATGAGGGCAATTGATGTTGTTCAAATACAAGTTCGCCATGTACATTATGAACAGTTATATCATACATTTTGGTATCAGGAACTTCAATAGTAAACGTTCCACTGTTTGGATTTGGATATACATCAATATTACTATTTCTATTTTGCGTTACAATTCCAACTGCTGTCATATTAAGTTCTGTTGCCCAAAGTCCTCTACCATATGTCCCAGCCCATAATGTCTTATCCCTATAGGATATTTCGAGGTCATTCACTATAACATTAGGAAGCCCATTTTGATATGGGATCCAATCCGTCATTGAGGCATCTGTGTAAAAAACTCCAATGTCAGTTCCAATATAAAGTCCTTCATTACTTCCCTCTTGATACACAATACAGTTTACTGGGACATTTGGCAAAGAACCAGAATAATTATACCAATTATCTCCGCCATCGGGAGATATGAATACTTTCTTACCTTCTAAATAACCGGAGATTGTGATGTATATTCTTTTTGAATTGAGGGGGTCAACAGTGATGTTTGAGATGTGAGCGGAAGGAATTCCTATTGATATGTATTTCCAATTTTGCCCACCATCCGTTGTACCATAGAGTGAATCTGGAGTGGCCGCATATATTGTATTCTCATCAGAGGGTGAGATAGCAAGGTATTGTAGCAAATCACTATTTAGAACAGGTGATATCGCTGTCCACGAATCACCTCGGTCGGTTGTCTTGAATATTCGATGATATCCTGCATACAACACTTTGGGATTCCTCGGATGTAAGACAAATGGAGTGATCCATGCTCCGGTTGGAGATGTATTTTCTTTTTGACCATCAGGAATATTAATTGAGATAGCTTCAGTTGAAGGTTTTTGTCCATCAAACCTATATATAACTCCATATTGAACACTCCAATAAAGGAAATTATGATCAGAGTAATCAATAATACAATTCATTCCATCACCACCTCCTGGTAATTCGATCCATTCATCTTCTGCTCGTCCTTTACTCCCATTGTCTTGCAAACCAGCAATAACTAAATCAGTAGTCTGTGCAACCCCGATTCGATATATCTGACTAATTCCCAGACCATTGCTCAGATCAATCCAATCTGCTCCAGCGTTTGTTGTTTTGTATAAGCCTCCATCATTGCATTGGAACATAACTCCACTATCTAAAGGATGATACATCATGAAATGTTTGTCAGCATGTACAACTTGTACTTGATTGGGATTAATTGATGAATCTTGAACCCACATTGTGTTCAGTTTCCAAGTTTTTGCTCCGTCATTTGATTTCCATGTATTTATTCCCCCAACCCATATTTCATTTACATCAAATGGATTGATTGCCAATGCTAAATCATAAAACCCTTGCCCTCCTATTCCGGAGGCATTATAACTGGTATTCAATAAATTGGTTGATTCGGTACCTGTAAATGTTTCAGAAAAAGAAGCACCATTATCGGTAGAGGTCCATATTCCTGATAATCCACCATACAAATCTGCACAAAGTCCTTGAACTACATTAGGCGAATGCTTTGATACTGCCATATCTATTCTTCTCACTCCATCTAATGTTGCAACTGATGTCCAAGAACTTCCTGTATTTGTTGAGCGGTAGATTTGAGATACTGTATCCGAAGAAAACAGAACTGCATATGTAGATGCGTATACAATTGATGGATCAGTGGGATGAAATTCCAAATCTATAAAACGACCGGTCTGTGTTTTTTCCCAGGTCTTTCCGCCATTAGATGTCATCCATATTCCATCTGAAGTCGCTGCAAGAAGTCTTTGAGGATTATTGGGATGTATCAGTAATCTTCGTATAAGTTTCAATTCACTAACCGTACTACTCAAACCTGTAGCACTCCAAGTTGAACCACCATTAGTTGATTTTAACACACCAATACTTTTTGTATCTCCATGTGGAAGAAGTAACCCACCCCCACCATCTCCATCACCGGTTGCTATATACATGATATTTGTATTTGTAGGATCGATAGCAATATCACTTATGCCAAGAACAGGTAAGTCATCCGTGTTTGTTGACCAAGTGGAACCACCATCTGTGGTTTTCCACAATCCACCTGAAGGCGATCCAACCCAGAATACTTGTTTATCTGTTGGATGAAATGCCACGCAATTCAATCTACCCAAGCCATGATATTTTCCAGGCGATGTAGTTGGTCCTGCGAATTCCCAATCATCTGAGGATAGAGTCCCAGGTGATTGTTTTGAATCATGCATTTCAAAATATCTTCGAGATTCATCCATGGTAATAGTTGGACTTGGAAACTCACCATTCGGCATCAGCCTAGATTCCCAATACCACTCCCAGCGCTTAAACTGCTTATACCCTTTTCCTCTTTCAATCTGCTTGCCTTTCCAGTAATCATTAAATGATTGTTTGATATCTTTAAAAGTTGCCGTAGCTGGTAGATTTGTATCAAACCATTGTTGAGCTTTTACATCATTGAAACTAATGATGAAGAAGACTAGCATAGAGAGAGTAAGTAAGTTTTTCATTTGATGTCCAAGATTTTAATTTATTATTTATTGTGTATCGTGGTTTGTTTATCGATAGTTTTTATAATATGGTATTTCCGCTCATTGTTTACTTTATAATATAGTAATGCGATTCCGGAAAAGTCGAATGGTGATTGTATACCTGATTTAGGATTATTTTTACTGTGCAATGCACTTGCTCTTAAGGTAATTTCATTGCCTTTTCTAATAATAGGTTTCTTATTAGAAATAACTGACTCCTGTGAAATATACAATTCCAAAATGGAATTATCGACCCAGAGACTATCGAAGAGCAACTGTTCATCTGCAAGAATTATTGCTTTAATTTCATATTCTGTTCCGCTTCCACCACCATAAACTCCGGAAATCCAAGTTCTTGATTGTACGCTAATTACTGAAAAGTGTTCAACTGTTTTTTCTGATTCACTATTCACAATTTCACTTGCATTATTCTGAATTGATGAGTTCCTTGAATGTATGCCCTCAGTCGCTTCTTCATCTATAGCTGAATATGAACTATATACTGAATTATTGAGATCACCTTTGGAATTGCTTTGAATGCTCTTTACTGCTTGTTGATTACAAGCAACGCAATAGAAAACAATTGGTAGTAGGGCCAAAACTAATTTCATGTGGACGAGACAACAAGATTATTGATATGGCAATGATACTGCTGAACAATTGATATTATTCCAACTATTCTTATGTAATTTATAAATAGTATTGCAAACCCAACAAAAAAACCGATAACTACATTGTGTAATTATCGGTTGAATGAACCTGTTTGAACAGGGTTGCGGAGGAAGAGGGACTCGAACCCCCACAGGCGGAAGCCCGGCAGTTTTCAAGACTGCTGCAATACCATTATGCGATTCCTCCGATATTGCTAATGCATTGGCATTTCGGAAGGTAAAACTCGGACATTTTTCGCATTTTTGCAACACTTATTTCCCTCATTTTGAAGTCTCCAATATGCTACTTCGCTCTTTTTTTATATTCCTTCTAGCTTTTGTATCTACAAACTGTGTTTTGGCACAAAAAAAACAGACTCCCAAAGCTCCTAAAGCAATTTTCGTTCTGTCTTTTGATCAAATGAGAGGAGATTTTGTTGAGAGATTTTCACGGAATTGGGGGGCGAAGGGTTTCAATCGAATCATAAAGGAAGGTAGCGTTTCTCCTTTATGTTACTATAATCACATCTCCAATATGACTTGCCCCGGGCATGCGGTTATATTGACTGGGTCTTACCCCTCGGTTACCGGCATTGTGTCGAATGATTTTTTTGATTCGAAACTAGGGTGTACTTGTTATTGCACTGAAGACAAAAAACACCCTGTAAATGGAAATACTAAAATTGGCCGCTCACCGGATTTCCTAAAACAATCAACACTGGGTGACCTTCTGCAAAAACAACAACCCAAAAGTAAAGGACTATCCTTTGCAATTAAAGATAGAGCTGCAATTTTAATGGCTGGCAAATCGAAGATAAATTCCGTTCTTTGGTTTGATTGGAAAACTCAGGCCTTCACAACTTCATCTTATTATAATCAACCCTCATGGATTGATGCATTAAACAAAAGTGTTCCGTATTCAGCTTATGCAGGAAAAAAATGGAATACCATTCTTGCAGATTCGGAAACATCTCCGGATTCCATCGATGTGGAAGGAAATTTCCCCGGCGGTGATTTCATGTTCCCCCATGAACTAGGATTTCCGGGTCAGGAACACTATACAGAAGCTTTGATGACTTCGCCCTTTTCTCTTTCATTTTTATTCGATGCAGTAACATTTGCCCTCAATCGAGAATCAATTGGAAAAGATGATCATCCTGATATCGTAAGCATAGGCATTTCAACCACTGATCTTACGGGACATATATTTGGTCCTGATAGTCGAGAAATTCAAGAACTCTATGTGCATGTAGACTCAATCCTAGGAACATTCATTGACCATCTTGATGCAACCATAGGCAGAAGCAATTATATACTTGTGGTCACCTCTGATCATGGAGTCTCCCCTATCCCTGAATATATTACCAAGTTCGGCAAAGTTCCCGTGGACGCAGGGAGAATTCATGAAAAAGCTTTAAAAGATACACTTGAAAAGGAGATGGGAAAAAGATGTGGGCAAAAAGGTAATACAATATGGATTAAGTATATAGAACCACCATCGATTTTCTTGAATGATACAACAGTTCTCAGCAGCGGCTATGAGATGTCCATGATAGCTGATACACTATGCTCTGTATTATCCAATATGGATGGAATCGCTCAGGCGGCACCAACAGCATATATCCAACAAGGTAGAATTCCAGCGGGCTGGACAAAAGAATTGCTTGAAATGTATAGGAATGACATACACCCTGATAGAACAGGAGAAGTGATGTTCATGGTAAAACCATATTGGCTGTTTGGCTCAAAGCCGGCAAATCATGGTACAGGGTATGACTATGATACACATGTACCATTGATGTTTTTAGGAGGAGGCATTCGAGCAGGACAAATACAAGGGAAGACGGACCCAGCCGACATCATGCCCACTTTGGCATCAATACTCAATGTTCAAGTACAACATAGACATGGGAAAAATCTAGAATTGATCAAGACATCAATCAAAAACAAAAAGAAATGATCAATTAGAAGAATGGCTGGAATGGAGTTCTCTGAGGAGCGAGATTTCCTCAACTGTGAATGTATGTTTCCCATTAATGAATCTCATCGAAACATAATTCAATAAATCTGCTATCTCGCTATCTGATGCATACACAGGATGCATAATTCCATTATATGTTTTTCCGTTTACAATCAACTCTCCTGATATACCCTGTAGCATCACATTAATGATACGATGTTTGTCTTCTTGAAGAAAATCACTCGACTGAAGCGGAGGATATAAACCCGGAACTCCCTCCCCATTTGATTGATGACAAGTAGCACAATGCTTCTCATACGAACGCTTACCAGTTGCATGCTTTTCCAAATTGGATTGCTCCGTATAGTAATGAATGCCTCTCGAAACAAGATATGTCAAAGAAGCAAATGTTAAAAAAAGCAAAAGTATTGATGCTGCCTTCTTCATGTTACATCATTGAGGATATATAAATTTCAATTGTTGATTGGTCTGTAAAACTCTCTGCACCAAACCTGAATTATCATTCAATACGTGAATATCTTCACCATAAAGCGCCAGGACTTCCCTTCTACGATCATTATAGACAATTCCTGTATAAATGGTCTTTGATATGGTGGAATATGTTTTATACTCTCGCGTATCAACTTTGATGAGTCCATTACTCATTGGTACAAATGCCCACTCATTTGCTGTCACTGCAAGTCCGGCTGGAATGGCATCTGCGCTGTCAATATCGCGAGTGCTTATTGTCATTTGGGCAAGAAGAACTTTTCTGTCTATGTCGATAAATCCAATACCCGGTGTACCACGATTGGCTGAACCATTTGATTTGCCGGCTCCTTCGGATACAAACACGATTTTTGTACCGGTTGGATCATTCGACAAATATCGAGGCGCTGTCAACACGCCATATTCTTTTTCAACTTTATTCGTTCTGGTATCAATATGCGAAATGGTATTTGATCTCAGATTTGAGACAAATAATTGATTTTGTCTGTCACTTAAACCGGCTATGATATCAGTGGTATTCTTACCGACCGCAATGGAGCCGGCAAGTTTTTTATTCAAGATATCATATAACATCACTATGCTGTCATTTTCAAAAATGATATATCCTGTAGTAGCATTTCCAAATGCCATTGATATCGGTTTTTTCTGAAGCGATATGAAATCTATGGTATGAATCTCGGTATAATTCGATCTATTTAATATTTTGATACTTTTTGCATCCGGCATAAGTACATAGATTTGGTCACGATAAATGAATACTTTTTGAATCCCTGTATTTGCTTCGAATATTTTTTTCTTATCTAATAATGTGGTACCGGAAACTTTATCGGAATACACAGCATTCTGATTGACGGGAATAAAAAACAGCGTCCACACGTCTTGATTCGGTGAAACAACATTTTCTTCCGGGGCACATGCACCAAGGACGCATGCCAAGGAAATCGATATTATGAGTAAGTAATTCATATGTTGGGTGAATTTACGAAAAAAGCCTTGAACTATGATGCTTCAATGCTGCGAAGGATGTGAATGTAATAACACCGAAGACCATCCTCGGGTTTCACAATAGGAAGCGGCCACTCGAGAGATTTCTTCTTCTGTTACAGCATCTATCTTTTGAATAGTTTCTTGAAATGGCTCTACATGGCCTTCTTCAAGCAGACCTCTCCCAAGCGCCTGCATGCGTGATGACATACTTTCAAGGGACATGATGACCGATGCTCGCACTTGTGCCTTGGCTCTTTCCAATTCCTTTTTCCCCACGGGAGCACTATGAATCAAGCGATTACATTCATGCAATATGGCATCTTTCGCTTTTTGAATATTCGCATTGTCACAGGCCGTGTATAGATATAGTGTACCACTGTCTGTATATAAATCTAAAGCTGAATATACAGTATATCCCAATCCATACTTTTCACGAATCGACTGATACAATCGCGAACTCATTCCTTCACCAAGAATGATATTCAACAGAATCAAGGCATGACGTTCCTTGGAAAGCAAACCACTTGTCACTCTGCCGAGCAATACATGCCCCTGCTGAAAAGTACGCTGTTGCATTGCATGGCTTGCCTTCCGCTTCCTGGGTTTTTCTCTGTTCTTTGACGATTTTTTTGAAACAGGCATTGTGAATGTTGATGCCACATATTCAACTATTAGTTCATGAGGGATATTACCGGCAACTGCAATCACAATTTGATCAGGACGATACATCTCTGCTCTTGCTTTGAGCAAATCACTTCGTGTCAGTGAAGAAACGGTATCAATAGTTCCGGTAATTGAATGCGCCAAAGCATGGGAAGGAAAAAGAACCTCCTCACCTGCCTCAAAAATCACTTCTTCCGGTTCATCCTCACAAGAATGAATCTCCTCGATGATGATCATACGTTCTTTTTCAATGTCACGGAGATCCAATGCAGGGGATAATGTCAGCTCTGCCATCAATGCATATACTTTTGAAAAGTCTTTGGACAATGCCCTCACATAAAAGCAGGTATGTTCTTTTGTTGTGAATGCATTTGAATATGCACCCATTTGTTCGAATGCATCAGCAAGAGCTTTGGTACTTCGATATTCGGTACGGCGGAATGCCAGATGTTCCAAAAAATGAAACACCCCTTCCTTGCCCTCAATCTCATCTCTTGATCCTGAGGCGATCCAAATACCCAATGAAAATGAATGGACATCCGGCACAAATTCACTCACCACACGAATGCCATTTGGCAATGTTGTTATTTCTGCGGAGGCATGCTGTTGCATGGAGATTGATTCTGTACGTTTTCGAGAAGATATCTTCATGATATTGCATCCAATGCATTGGCAATATCAGTCATGAGATCTTCTTTGTCTTCAATTCCAACAGATAAACGGACGAGTCCTTCGGTGATACCCAGTCGTTCTCTTTGTTCTTTTGGGATTGAACCATGTGTCATGCTCACCGGATGACAAACAAGCGATTCCACTCCTCCCAAAGATTCTGCCAATGTGAAGAGTTTCACTGAAGTCGTAAAGGCTTTAGCTTTTTCCAAAGATCCAAGTTCAATCGAAATCATACCACCGAATCCTGTCATTTGTTGCTTGGCCAGAACATGTTGAGGATGAGTAGGCAAACCCGGATAATGCGTTGCTTGGATAGCCGGATGTTGCGAACAGAATGCAGCAATTGCTTTTGCATTTTCTTCATGTTGCTTCATCCTAACTGACAATGTTTTAATTGATCGCAAGCATAACCAACATTCCATCGGCCCAGGAACTGCACCTGCAGCATTTTGAATGAAACGCAATTGATCAGCAATATGCTCTTCCTTGGCAACCACAATTCCACTCACAAGATCAGAGTGGCCACCCAGATATTTTGTTGCGCTATGCAAAACGATATCAGCACCCAATGTGATCGGTTTCTGTGCATATGGACTTGCAAATGTATTGTCAACAATCAATAGTGAATGCGCATCATGAGCAATTGATGCCAATGCGGTAATATCAGTCAACTTCATCATTGGATTGGTTGGCGATTCTGTGTAGATCATTGTTGTCTTACCAGGTTGAATGGCTGATTTCACAGCATCATGATTTGTCATGTCTACAACAGAAAACTCTATGCCATAACGTTTCAACACTTTGTCGAATAAGCGAAATGTTCCACCATACATGTCTTCGGCACAAATCACATGATCTCCGGATGAAAGCAAACGCATGACTGCATCAATGGCAGCCATACCACTTCCGAAAGCAAATCCGGCACAACCTTGCTCCAAATTGGCCATGCTAGCTTCCCAAGCAAATCTTGTGGGATTTTGTGTTCGGGCATATTCAAACCCCTTATGTTGACCTATGCCTTCTTGAGCATATGTAGAAGTTTGATATAAGGGGACTGTCACCGCACCTGTCAATGGGTCGGGCTCTTGTCCTGCATGAATGGCTCTTGTGGAAAATCCGAAGTGTTGTGGATCATAGTTGGGCATGACGAATTCCTGAAAATGATATGCAAAGATACCCTTTTGGCGACTTTCTTTTTTCAGGTTTTCTGCTTTTTCTTCTTGGCTGCGGGAAATAGAATATTATTAAGGATTAGCCGATAACCCGGGGAATTCTTATGGAGCGAAATGTCGGTTGGAGGATCTCCAACTGCATGCTGATAATCTTCGGGATCATGCCCACCATACCATGTGAATGTTCCACGCCCCACATTTCCATGGAGATATTTCACTTCGTCAGTTCCCTCTCTTTCAGCAAGTACCGTGACAGACTTTTTGATTTGCTCTTTATGAAAGGCCGTTGTTTGTCCAAGAAAATTCTTAATCACATTTGCATGACATTGCGTAAGCATGGTCGGGACTGGATCATATTTTGCGGAGAAGTCAAAAAGAGTGAAATAATCAACTGCCTGATTATTTACTCTGAAACTTGCATCAACATCAATGGTTGAATATTCATATCTGTAAGGATCGGTATAAATTTCGAAATTTTCGAATGCGAATGTTTGGCTGAAGTCAATCTTCGCATCATATCCCGGTTGAACCGGATCACCGTCGAACATTGTTTCGCAAATATCGGTTCTTGCAGCCGCGAGTGCTATGTCATAGGAATCAGTGGCAGAGCACATTGCAAACATGAAGCCACCCTGCTCTATGTAAGATTTGATCTTTCGAACTATAGCACGTTTGAGTTCTGAAACTTTTTTGAACCCCATCCTCTTTGCAGTGGTTTCCAGAAGTGTCACTTGCTGTATATACCACGGGGCTGTGGCATAATTCGCAAAGAATTTACCGTATTGACCCGTAAAATCTTCATGATGCAAATGAAGCCAGTCATAATCACTCAATTTCTCACGAAGTACTTCTTCATCCCATATTTTGTCATATTTCACTTCGGCATATTCCAAAACCATGGTCACAGCATCATCCCAAGGGCGTGAGCCAGGAGGCGTATACACTGCTATGCGAGGTGGCTTTTCTAGTTTCACTACATCCATATTTGTCTTTTCGCTTTGCACTTCGGCATATATGGTCTGTGCCTGAGATGTGCTTAATTGTTCAAAACTGACCCCTCGTATTCTGCATTCTGCTATCAAAAAGGATTCTGCATCAACAAGAAATGATCCACCTCGATAATTCAATAACCATTCTGTTTGAACATTTTTTGTAAGAGCCCAATATGTGAGTCCATATGCTTTTAGATGATCTGTCTGGGTAAGATCCATGGGGATCAATACTTTTTGAGCATAGGCAGCACTAAGCATGAAGATGCTTATAAATGAAATCAAAAAATGAAATGTGCCTCGTTTTAATGCAATCATGATTTATTGCCAAACACTCTTTTGATGAATTGCTTTTCTTGAAAATTGAGTATCCCTGTCGTGAAAAGAATGGTTGGAAAAGCAATGAGAAGAATGCCATTCATAAACCCATTGAATTCCATCAATACAGACGCTGCGTATAACAAGACAGTCACAATGACTGTTCCCAAACATCGAGTCCATTCATATGGAATTGGAAAAGCATTCATCGAAATCCGCCATAATATTCCCGCACTTATGGCATAGGCAAAAAAGGTAGCCCATGCACCACCATATATTCCAAAATGAGGAACAAGTACGAAGAGCAATACAATGTTTGTTACAGCAGCAAGACCGGTAGCAATGGGCAACCAGCCGGTTCTTTTTGTGATATGCAAACCCAAAGCCATGTTGGTTGCAACTCCGTTTAAAATATATCCCGCCAATATGATTGGAATGATTCCCAATCCTTCCCAATAGGATGGGTGAATGAGGGAAACTTCTCCGATTGACAAAGACACGATATCTTTGATGAATAATGCAATCAGCAAGAATAGAAAACAGGCAATGATTACAAAGTATGTAAAGATGCGTGCAAATAAGCGGGGTGCATCATCATCTTCATGATGGGAGAGATAAAATGGTTTATATGCGAATTCAAAGACGGCTACAAGCATCATCATTGGTATTCCAAGACGATAATTTGCTTGATAAAGTCCGGTGATGTCAGAACCTGCAATTGATGACATGATTGGGCGATCTGCCACTTGAAGCATCATACCTGAGAAAGCTGATGGCATGGTTGGTAAACCAAAAGACATCATTTCCTTCGCCAATACGGTATCGAATGTTCTTCTCAACCATTTGAAAATAATGGGAAGAACCCCAATCACTGCAAACAAAGATGAAATGATACCGGAAATGATGATACCTTTCAGACCCATATGCAGATAACCAACCAATACTATATTGAGTATGAGATTGATGGCTACATTTGTTATGCGAAGCAGACCGAACATCTTCGCTTTTCTTTGCATTCTCAATAAATTGTACGGAACGGTTGTCAAAGCATCAAACAAGGGAATTAATGCAATGGCTCTTATGAGATCGCCATGACCTTTAATATCAGGAATCCATGATGCAATGGAATCGGCTGAAAAGAGTATGACAGTTGTAAACACACTGCCTATGAGTGCAATCATCCACCAAGAGAATGAGAATGCTTGCTCTGTCTTATGCGCGTCTTTTGGTGAGTAGAATCTCAGAAATGCCGTATCCATCCCAAATGCATAGATCACATTGACGAATGCCAGCAGCGAATACAAATAAGCATAAACCCCAAATTCGGATCTATTCGTAAGCGCATTGGTGTATAAAGGAGTGAGCAGAAAACTCATCGACCGGGTCAAGAGCGTGGTCACACCATATATTGCCGCATCCGAAGCGAGAAGTTGAATCTTTGCTCTCATATTCCATCAATCGTAAATCTAGCGCAATATATGAAGTTCAGCAATGGTTTGGGGCTATCAATTACCATTGCTGCATTGTTTCTCTTCATGCAAATTCCTTGATAGTGTTCCATGAATGCTATGTAGTCAATCTTCTCTTGCAAAGAATCAAATGCTCTTTTCTTCTTTTATTTTTTGGATGAATTCACTCATGAAAGCAAGAGAGTCAGGAAGATTGAGGCTTAGCTGAACTCCGCCATTGAGCTCCAAATCAACATAGATTTCATTTTTTTAATAATCATATTGCACTTTTATGTCTCGCACATCGGAAAGAGAGATGGCATGTTTGCCAATTTGTAGAATATGCATGGTACTTGTCCAAAATAGATGGAATACTATCCGTTTGCTTAAAGAAGTTCTTGAATCGAAAATTGCGATGCATATCAAATGTTATTGTTTTACTGCCATGCACATTCCATCACCAAGAGGGACAATGCAAGGATGAAGCAAGAATTCATGTCGTTTCACATATTCATTGAATGCCTGAATACCTTTCACATTTTCGGGTTCAAATTCCGGCTCAACATCTGCAATATATCCCCATGCAAGTGCATTGTCACCAATGAGCAAACCACCGGAAGTCAATGAGGGAATGAGCAATTCGGCATAGTGAACATAAGATGGCTTATCTGCATCAATGAACACTATATCGATCTTTGCCGGAATCTCTTGTTCCAATAAGTTCGCTGCATCACCTTCATGAACGATTATTCGATCTTGCACATTGAATTTTTTGGCTTGTCTTTCGATGAATGAACAATACTGAGAATCCTTCTCATAGCAATGTATTGTTCCTCCTTCTTTCATCGCCAATGCCATTGTGATTGCTGAATAACCCGCCAATGAACCAACTTCAACTATGGTTTGTGCTTTGGTTAATTGAACCAACATCTGCAAAAATGCACCCTGGACTCCGCCAATTGATATTGGAGGAATGCCGGCTTGTTCTGCTTCCTTTAATAATTGTGCAAGTTCCGGAGTTTCAGATGAAAACATGCTCTCAGCATAATGAGATAATGCTTCATTCATCAATGTGGGAATTATAGCCATGATCAAGACCTGAACTTATGCATGGATATTAGAAATTGTCCTATTGAAGAATCATCTACGTTGTTGATCTCAGAGGGATCTTTCACTGCAGGTAATATTTTTTTTGCAAGAACCTTACCTAATTCAACTCCCCATTGATCATAAGAACAAATATCCCAAACATATCCTTGGACAAATGTTCTATGTTCATAAAGTGCAATAAGCCAACCCAAAGTAAATGGAGTAAGCTCCTTCAACATGATTGTTGTCGATGGTCTATCACCTGAAAACACTTTATGCGGTATCAATGCTTTTTTATCTTCATTACCAAGGTATGAAAAGGAAAGATCCTGAGCTACTTCCTGAGTTGTTTTTCCATGCATCAAGGCTGCAGATTGGGCGGCACAATTAGCCAGAAGTCTTTCGTGCAAATCATCCACCGGATTCAAAGAACGAGCACAAACAATAAATTCCGTATTAACCTTTTCCGTCCCTTGATGCAATAATTGGAAAAAGGAATGTTGGGCATCCGTTCCGGGAAGACCCCAAATTATGGGCGAAGTATGATGAGCCAATTCATGACCATCAATGCTAATGGATTTTCCATTGCTTTCCATAATCATTTGTTGTAAAAATGCGGGAAACATGCGTAAGTATTCATCATATGGAATAATGGCTTGCGAACGAATATCATAAGACATGCTATTCAATACATCAATGAGTCCGAGTAAAAGAGGAATATTGTCTTCTTCTTTTGTCTCGGACATATGATTGTCCATCGAATGAGCACCGGCAAGAAAAGCTTCAAAATGATCGAAACCTAAACTTATTGCTATTGATAATCCTATAGCAGACCAAACAGAATATCTTCCGCCAACCCAATCCCAAAAGCCGAAGACATGTTCAGGTAGGATACCAAATTCTCGAGTCTTTTCAAGATTTGCAGAAACTGCACAAGCATGCAATTCCCATGATGTTCCACCATGTGAAAAAAACCATGCTTTTGCCGCCATGGCATTTGCCATGGTTTCTTCCGTTGTGAATGTCTTTGATGATATGATGAACAATGTTGTTTCAGGTGAACATGTTCTCAAAGTTTCAGTCAAATGGGTAGGATCAATATTCGAAACAAAATGTATTGCAAGATCTCTGCGAGAGTAAAACTTCAATGCATCACAAACCATGTTTGGACCCAAATCAGATCCACCTATTCCAATATTGACGATATCAGTGAATTGCTTGCCTGAATATCCCCTATTGACTCCTGAGCGGATTGAATCACTGAATGCTTTCATTCTATCCAATACCTGATGGACATCCTCTATGACATCATTTCCATCAATGACGATCGATTTCCCTTTGGGAGCACGCAATGCAGTATGCAATACACTACGTTGTTCAGTAGCATTGACTTTGGCACCATTCATCATTTCATTGAAATGCTCTTGAATGCGAATCTCTCGAGCAAATGTGCATAGTTCACTCAACAATTGTCTATTGATTCTTTGTCTAGAAAAATCAACAAATGCAAAAAGCAATGTTCTTGAACATGCATCAATACGATTTGCATCCTCAATGAATAATTCTTTCAGATGTGTATCCCGCAACACAGATGCATGTTGTTCAATTATACTCCAATGTTTGTTCATGATCAATGATATCCTATTATCTCAATCTCAATTGTGCGATTTTTGATTCGAAATATTCAAGCTTTTCAGGATTATTTCTTGCCAAAACCTGATATGCTTTTATCGCTTGCGCAAATGCACCCTGTTGCTCATAAATATCAGCCATGGTTTCAGTCACCACCGAAGGCATGAATGATGGAGAAGGAAGTGTTTTATCTTCTTCGATAACAGGAATCTTTGCATGCTCTAAACGTTTGGCCAACTCTTCCAATGCGGTCAGGGTACGCTTGGATTCATCCGAATGCTGCAAACTCACAAGTTGTTTAAGATTTTCCAATGTAGGTATGGAAGGATACTTGAATGAGATATCATCATAGATAATCACCTCATCTTCCATATCAAAAGGAAATGATAATTCAGGTAGTATAATGGAAAGATAGGCATGAGCTGATTCCGCTGTAAGCGTTTGAGAAGTCTGTGCATCTACCTCACCAAACAATTCCTGAGAACGCATTCTTATATTAGATGCTTTTTCACGATTGCCTGATTGCTCTACCGCATCGGCGATGAATGAAAATATCTCTCTTCCATGCGAAAGCATTGCCGCTGGAGACAATAATTCTTCACAAATGGATATGGCCCTATGCACATTGCCTGACCTCAGGAGGTCTTTGGCAAAGTGTAATCGTTGTTCAACGAATTTTGAATGAGTGCTCATAAGAAAAAAGGCAGAAGTGTGGATACTTCTGCCTGCATGAAAATCAAAAGTGTTTAATCATCATTGCTTCCGCCAAAGAGTCGCAAGATGAATAGAAAGAGGTTTATGAAATCAAGATATAATGTGAGAGCGCCAAGAATCGCACCCTTTGAAGCAAGATCGCTTCCTTGCAATTCCAAATCTGCCGACTCTTTGATTTTTTGAGTGTCATATGCTGTCAAACCGATAAACACAAAAACACCAATCAATGAAATGGCAAAACTGAGTGCTGAACTTTCCAGAAAAATATTCACGATGCTCGCAATGATGATTCCGATCAATCCCATGAAGAAAAATGATCCCCATGATGATAAGTCTTTCTTTGTGACCATTCCATAAACACTCATCGCGGCGAATGTGCCGGAAGTTGTGAGAAATGCATTCAGTACTGAAGACTCATCATAAGCAAGCAATACTGCCGACAATGTGATTCCATTCAATACTGAATATCCAATGAATGCAAGCATTGCAATGGGAACGCTCATTTTATGGATGAATGCAGATAATGCAAAAACAAGTGCAAATTCTGCAATGACGAAAAACCAAAAATAACTCAACATTGAAGAGGTCAATGATGCATCACTTGCAACGAAACCTCCGACCAAACCTGTTGACATAAGTCCTGCAACCATCCATCCGTATACCTTGACCATATACGCTTTCTGCGCTTCGGCCAATGCAGTTGCTCGAACTTCTTCCAAATATGCATTATTCATACTCTACCTCTATTGATTGATGCCGATCATTGACGATTGATTTCGATTATAATTTAGGAAATTATGATGAAAGACACCTCTTTCATAAGATGTATTGTCCTGACAAAGCAAGTTGTCTGCCGACTAGATTCGGCATTGAACGAAGATTCATGACATTCAATAGATTGTTTATACCCAATGTGATTCTACACTTCCCGGCATTTTGAGGCAGTATCAATTCCTTGGTGCAGCCGATGTTCAGCAATGTATATCCAGGAACATATTCTGTATCCCTATCAGGAACTTTTCTGTTATTATGCACAGGTCCATTCACATCCAATGCTTCATCACCAAATCTTCCGATATATTGGGCACGAAGTGAAGCCATGATTCCATATTCTTTATGTTCATAACCTATTCTGATCGTGCCTGAATGTTTGGATCGAAACCACAAACCACCATATGTGTCTTCGGTCAACCGATTAAATGTCCCGGTTCGAGGATCAACCGTACCTGCCAATCCGGCTTGAATCGCATCATATACCTCCAAATCACGGCTATCCAAATATTGATATCCAAAAGCATAGGATAATATACCGGCTTCATCTCCAGATATGGAATGAGACAGTTTCAGGGAACATTCCAAACCTCTGGTTTGCGCTCTGGAAATATTTCGATAGG